>ERZ650312.197-NODE-197-length-32108-cov-26.847877_pt1 | contig 32108 bp, 30 predicted proteins | sample MGYA00376248_ERZ650312 | MGnify/ENA primary metagenome ERZ650312 (study PRJEB26733, sample SAMN07839316) | wastewater metagenome | biome: urban; feature: wastewater treatment plant; material: waste water | place: USA: North Carolina | collected 2016-07-28 ... | reverse complement strand
CTTTTGGCGTTCCAGACAACGGAAATGTCTCTGGCTCTGCGATGAATGATGATGAAGACGAGGAAATGCCGTTTTAAAAAATGTAAAATCGAAGATTCGTAAAATCGTAAAAAGTGTATTTTCTCTAAACGATTTTACAACTTTACGATTTACAACTTTACTTTACATGAAAATCGAAATTTACACAGACGGAGCTTGTAGTGGCAATCCCGGAAAAGGAGGCTATGGAATTCTAATGCGCGTTCCCGAAAAAAAATACCAAAAAACTTTCTCCGAAGGCTTTAGATTAACCACCAATAACAGAATGGAACTTTTGGCGGTAATTGAAGCTTTAGAAAAATTGAAAAACCCTGAAAATGATGTTCATGTTTTTACCGATTCTAAATATGTAGCAGACGCCATCAACCAAAATTGGATTTTCGGGTGGATAAAAAAAGGTTTTAAAAATGTGAAAAACCCTGATTTATGGCAAAGATTTGTGCCACTTTTCAGGAAACATAAAGTACAATTTCATTGGATCAAAGGTCATGCTGGTCATCCTGAAAATGAGATTTGTGACCAATTAGCCGTAAAAGCTTCTCAATCTGAAAATTTAAAAACAGATGCTTTCTTTGAAAACCAGAAAGAAGGCGGACTGTTTTAAAGTGAATGATGAATTTTCTTCGAAATGAATTTCTTTGAGTGAATTTCTTTCTATTGTTTTCAAAATCCTTATTTTTGGTTAAAGTTTCAATAACTTTAAACCCTAAACTTTAGACTTCAAACAAAAAATGATAAAAACAGATGTACTCGTCATAGGCTCAGGAATTTCGGGGCTTTCGTATGCCATTAAAATTGCAGAACAATTGCCAGACACCAAAATCACCATCGTCACCAAAGCCGAAGAAGACGAAACCAATACCAAATATGCACAAGGCGGATTGGCTGTGGTAATGGATTTTGATACCGATAATTTCCAAAAACATATTGATGATACGATGCGAGCTGGAGATTATGAAAATAATCGTGAGGTGGTAGAAATGGTGATAAAAGAAGGACCAGATCGTTTCCGTGAGATTGTAGAATGGGGCGTGAATTTTGATAAAAAAGAAGACGGCGAATTCAAATTAGGACGAGAAGGCGGTCATACAGAATTTAGAATTGTACATCACAAAGATATTACTGGTGCCGAAATTGAGCGTGCTCTTTTAGAATATTGTAATAAATCTGAAAATATAGAAATACTTGATTATCATTACGTTATAGATTTAATTACACAACACCACGTTCCGAATAAAACTTTTGATAAAGACAATTTGAATTGTTATGGAGCTTATGTTTTGGATCAAAAAAATAAAAAAATTAAGAAAATTACCGCAAAAGTAACGATGGTTGCCACTGGTGGTTGTGGTCATGTTTATAAAAACACCACCAATCCAAAAATCGCTACGGGAGACGGAATTGCTTTTGTACATAGAGCCAGAGGTAAAGTTTCTAACATGCAATACATCCAATTTCACCCAACTGCTATGTATTCTAAAAGAGACGGAATGTTGTTTCTAATTTCCGAAGCTGTGAGAGGTGATGGCGCAAAACTTCGCTTAAAAAATGGCGAAAAATTTATGCATAAATATGACGACAGAGAAGAACTGGCTTCCAGAGATATTGTTGCAAGAGCTATTGATAACGAAATGAAAATTTCGGGTGACGAATTTGTAGGTCTTGACTGCCGAGAAATGGACAAAGAAAAATTCGTAGAGCATTTCCCAAATATTTATCAAAAATGTATGGATGAAGGTATAGATCCTTTCAAACAACTGATTCCTGTAGTGCCAGCAAGTCATTATTTGATGGGAGGAATTGTGGTAGATAAAGACGGACAATCTTCAATCAAAAATCTATTTGCGGTAGGAGAATGCACCAATTCTGGGTTACACGGCGCTAACAGACTAGCTTCCAATTCTTTATTAGAAGGATTGGTTTTCGGACACAATGCCGCAATGAAAACCGTAGAATTATTAAATATTGACGAATTTAATTACTTTGACTTGCAAAATGTACCAGAATGGAATGATGAAGGAATGAAAGTAATGGAAGAAAAGGTACTGATTACCTACCTTAGAAAGCAACTTCAGGAAATGATGAGTGACCTAGTGAGCATTGTAAGAAGCAATGACCGATTGAAACTGGCACAGAAAAAACAAAAAGAAATCTTCGAAGCGGTAACGGAATTGTATAATTATTCTGTGATTTCGCCAGAGCTTTCAGAATTAAGAAATTTGGTGAATGTTTCTTACCTTATCATCAAAAATTCTTTAGAAATGACGGAAAACAAAGGTGCATTTTATAATAAGGATTTTGTGAAAAATTAATTTTTCAATCAAATGAATTTATCTTCCCCAGAATACAAAACCTGGATTTTTGAATTGAAGCAAAAAATTCAGCAAAGCCAAATTAAAGCAGCCATAAAAGTAAATTCTGCTTTAATAGAAATGTATTGGGAATTGGGGAAAGAAATATCAGAAAGAAATTTTGAAAACACTTATGGCTCTGGATTTTTTAAACAATTAAGCAATGACTTAAAAAAAGAATTCCCTGAAATTAAAGGGTTTTCATCATCTAATCTAAGATACACCCACCAATTCTATCTGTTTTACAATCAACATTTTACAAACCTCCAGCAAGTTGCTGGAAATTTGAAAGAAGAACATATTCAGATTCACCAGCAAGTTGCTGGAGAATTACCAAATCATACGCTTTTTAGTAGTGAATTTCAAAAATTATTTTCAATTCCTTGGTTTCACCACGTTGAAATCTTAACCAAATGTAAAAACACAGAAGAAGCCATATTCTATATTAACAAAACCATAGAAAATGGATGGAGCAGAGCTGTTTTATTGAATATGATTTCAGGCAATTTATTTCAATCTCAAGGAAAAGCAATCACCAATTTTTCTAAAACATTACCTGATTATCAAAGTGATTTAGTAAAAGAAACCTTGAAAGATCCTTACAATTTCGATTTTATTACCATTTCAGAAAATTATAAAGAAAAAGAATTAGAAAAAGCATTAATAGATAATATTCAACAATTTTTGATTGAATTAGGAAGTGGCTTTGCTTTTGTAGGGAAACAATTTGAAATTACAGTAGCAGAAAAATCGTACTATATTGATTTACTTTTCTATCACATCAAACTTAAAAGATATGTAGTAATAGAATTGAAAACAGGAGAATTCGAGCCAGAGCATGCAGGGAAATTAAATTTCTATGTTACTACCATTGACAAGCAATTGCGAGACGATAGCGATAATGCAACTATTGGACTCATTATTTGTAAAACCAAAAATAATATTATAGCAGAATATTCTCTTACTGATCTGCACAAACCTTTAGGTATTTCGTCTTATGAACTCAAGAAAATTTTACCTAAAAACTTTAAATATTCTTTACCAAGCATTGAAGAAATAGAAAATGAACTCAAAAATTTATAATAAATGAAACGCCCAACTTACGTTACCGATAAAGCCTTAAAACAATTTATAAAATCTGCCTTAGAAGAAGACATCCAAAGTGGTGACCACTCTACACTTTCTACCATTCCTTCAGATTTGATGCAAAGTGCAAAACTTTTGGTAAAAGAAGATTGTATCTTAGCGGGGGTAGAATTGGCGGAAATTATTTTCAAAACTTTTGATAAAAATTTAAAAATAGAAGTTTTTATCAAAGATGGAGAAAACGCAAAAGTAGGCGATATTGCTTTTATCGTTACAGGAAAAGCACAATCTATATTATCTACCGAAAGATTGGTTCTTAATTGTATGCAAAGAATGTCTGGAATTGCCACCCTTACTCACGATTGGGATTCTAGGCTTATTGGTACTAAAACCAAACTTTTGGACACCAGAAAAACCACTCCTAATTTCAGAATTTGCGAAAAATGGGCGGTTTCTATTGGCGGAGGCACCAATCACAGATACGGATTATATGATATGATTATGCTAAAAGACAATCATATAGATTATAACGGAAGTATTACCAATGCAGTAAAAATGACGCAACAATACCTCAAAAAAAATAAATTAAAGTTAAAAGTAGAAGTAGAAACCAGAAATCTAGCCGAAGTAGAAGAAGCCGCCAAACTTGCAGGCAAGGGAATTGATAGAATTATGCTAGACAATATGAATGTGAAAATGATGACAGAAGCCGTAAAAATAATTAATGGCAAATGTGAAACGGAGGCTTCAGGTGGCATTTTTAGGGAACAATTAAACGAAATCGCAAAGACTGGCGTCACCTATATATCGGCAGGAGCGCTTACTCACTCCGCAGAAAATATAGACCTGAGTCTCAAAGCAATAAAGTAAAAACACACCAAACCACGCTCTAGAGCGTGGTTTTATGCTTCTCATAAAAAAAGTTTAAAAATATTAACATTATGTTAATTTTTGTTAATGAAAAAAAGTGTATTTTCGCCACAATAAAATCTAATTAATTTTTTATGAAAAAAACATTAATCTTGGCAGTACTTCTTGCTGGATTCTTTTCAGTTTCGGCACAGGTTACTACCAGTAGTGTACAAGGTGTGATTACCAAAGCGGCTGGTGGCACTGTTAAAGCAACACACATTCCTACGGGAACAGTCTATGATGGATTAGTAAATTCATCTGGCAGTTTTACAATATCTAACATGCGTGTTGGAGGACCATACAAAATAGAGATTTCAAAATCTGGTGAAGCACCAATGATTTATGATGATGTTTATTTAGAACTAGGACAGCCTTTTGTTTTAAATCCGAGTCTAAAAACAAAAGATATAGCAGAAGTTGTAATTACAGGAGGATTAAAAACAAGTGTAAATAAGAGCGGAGCTGCTACAAATGTTGGGCAAAGACAAATTCAAGAACTTCCTCAAACATCAAGAAGTATTACTGAATTTACTAGATTAACACCTCAGGCAAACGGAAACTCATTTGCTGGTAGAGATGCTCGTTATAATAATCTACAAATAGATGGCGCTAATTTCAACAATGGGTTTGGTCTTAGCTCTAATCCGCTTCCAGGTGGAGGAACTTCGCAACCAATTTCATTGGATGCAATTCAGGAAATTTCTGTAAACATTGCTCCTTTTGATGTTACTCAGTCTGGATTTACAGGAGCTGGCATTAATGCGGTAACAAAATCCGGAACTAATAAATTCCACGGTTCACTATATGGATACTTCACTGGTAAAGAGTTAACTGGTTGGAAAATCAATGGTAATGATTTAACTAAAGTTAGTGGTGCTAAGATGACAAATGGTCTTACTGTTGGTGGACCAATTGTTAAAAATAAATTATTTTTCTTCGTAAGTGGAGAAAGAGAAATTGCAACTGGTGCAAATGCTTCTGGAGCAAATCTTTGGACAGCTTCTCAAAATGGAATTTCTGATGTAACAAAAAACATTTCTAGGGTTAAAGAATCTGATCTTATTGCTGTAAGAAATCATTTAATCAATGTATGGGGATATGACCCTGGAAGATATCAAGGATATGCTGATAATTCAGAACAAACAGGCGACAAATTCTTAGCTCGTTTAGATTGGAATATTAGCCCAAAACATAAATTAGCTGTACGTTATAATATGCTAAAAGCTGAATCTGACGCTATTGCAAACGGTACTTCAGGGCCAAGCCCTAGATCTTCTTGGAATCGTGTTTCTGATAAAGCAATGACTTTTGAGAATGGTAACTATGGTTTTGAAAATACAGTACAATCTATTACTGCCGAATTAAACTCTACTTTCTCTAATAAATTATCTAACAAATTCTTATTTACATATTCAAAGATTCAGGACAAAAGAACAACACCTTCAGGAACTTTATTTCCTTTCGTTGATATCTGGGATGGCTCTGCAACTGGTGGTAATTATATAAGTTTTGGTACAGAATTGTTTTCTTATTTAAATGATGTAATTAACAATAATTACTCATTCACAAACAATTTAACCTATGTAGCTGGTAAGCATACAATTACTGGTGGTGTAGCTTTTGACTTACAAAAATTTGGAAATTCTTACACTCGTATGGGTACAGGATATTACAGATACAAATCTGTTGAAGATTTCTTAACTACAGGCACTCCAAGCGAGGTTGCTCCTATTATGTATGGTCTTACTTACCCTTATGCTGGTCAAGAAACATATTCTAGAATTAGTTTCGGACTAGCTTCTGCATATATTCAAGATCGCTTTAACGTAACTGATAGACTTAATTTTACATTAGGTATAAGAGCAGAAAAAACAATGTACCTAAATGATCTTACTGCAAATCAGTCTATTGACAACCTTCAGCTTCTTGACATAAATGGTAATCCTAAAAATTACAGTTCAGGTAAGTGGCCAAAATCTAAAATAATGCTTTCGCCTAGATTTGGGTTCAACTATGACGTAAAAGGAGATCGTAGCTTAATTATTCGTGGAGGTACTGGTATATTTACCGGACGTGTTCCTTTTGTATGGTTAACAAATATGCCAACTAATGCAGGGGTATTACAAAACACTATTGAACCAGGCAGTTATGCAGCTGTTTCTCCTTGGATCGGACAAGTTAGATTCCATCCAGAAGATATTTACTATTATGTAAAAAACCCTATTTATTATACATCAGGCGGACAGCAAGTAACTCCTTTTATTTCTAGTCCAAAAGCAGGCGTTCCTTCTTCTTTTTCTCTTGTAGATCAGGATTTCAAAATGCCTTCAGTATGGAGATCTAGCTTAGGAATAGATTATAAAATTCCAAATACCCCACTTACATTTACTACAGACATATTATACACAAAAGATGTAAATGCTGTTTTCCAATATGGAGCTAACAGAAAGGCTGCTACACAAAAAATGACATATGGAGATAGAGATTACTATCCAAATACAGCTTCTTATACTTATAATACTGCAATTGGTGGTAATAACGCAACAGTTTTAACTAATACAAACGTTAAAGGCTATGCATTCTCTGCAACTGGAGGATTTACACTTAACTCTTGGCATGGTCTTTCAGGATCTGCTTTCTATACTTTCTCTGAAGCTAAAGAAGTAACTGCAAATGCGGGTTCTAGTGCATCTTCTGCTTGGTCAGGATCACTTACTGTTAACTCTCCAAATGAGCAATACAAAACTCTATCTAATTTTTCTGTACCACATCGTATCGTAGCAAACCTTACTTATAATATTAAAAATACAAGTATTGGTGTCTATTACTCAGGTGCTAATCAGGGAAGATTCTCTTATTATTATTCTAATGATGTAAATGGTGATGGTGTTGCAAATGATTTAATGTACATTCCTAAAAGCGATGCTGAAATTAAATTTGTTAACATCACTTCAGGAAGCACCGTATTGTTTACTGCACAACAACAACTTGATGCTTTCAATAAATTCATTAGAGATAATGATCTAGAGAAATATAGAGGTAAAGTAGTGCCTAGAAACGGGTTCTTACTACCTTGGAACAATAGAATTGATCTTCGTATCTCTCAAACATTATTTAATAATATGGCTTCTAAAGGAGATAAAGTTCAAATTTCACTTGATTTCATCAACTTTGGTAATTTACTTAATTCTAAGTGGGGAATCCAAGACTATAACGTAAGTTCTTACGGAGCTGCTATTCTAAGTAAATCAGGATCCGCAGCTACACCTGATCCATCATTTACTATGTTGAGAGATGGTAGTAACTTAGTTAGCTCGCCTACAAGACCAGCAAGCACAACTGCAACTACTTGGACAGCAATGCTAGGTTTCAAATATTCTTTCTAATTTAGAAATAATAAACGATAACAATCCCGACCTTTCAGTCGGGATTTTTTTTGTAAATATTCCAAAAATGTTTTGTAAATTTGTGTGAATTTCAATCGACTATGATAATAGTGAAAAAATTCAAACCCTATCAAATAAGATTTATTCTTATTATTTTACTTTCGTTCTCTACTTTTATTTATGCGCAAAATCCTGCGTCTCTTTCTAATGATGAGCAAATTTTAGATAAAAAACTATCTCATCTAAAAACAGAAATCTTAACCAATGCCGAAAAAGATAAACTCCCTATTTACAACACTACTTTTTCTGCTCTGAAACCATTAATAGAATCTTCTGAACTATATAAAACATTTCAAAAAATGCCAAAAGGCGCACTCCTTCACAGTCACAGCGGAGGAATTGCCAATGCAGAATGGCTAGTAAATAAAGCCAGTGAATATAATAATTGTTACGTTTTTACTGATGTAGAAAACCAACAGAATTACCTCTATGGTCAACTGATGATTTTTAAAGAAAATGAAGCGCCAACTGGCTTTGTTAAACTAAAAGATTTTTTGAAAAATGACAGCAATGGCAAAGAAAAACTGAATCAATTACTCACTTTAAAGAGAAATAATCTTTCAGAATACATAGATTATTGGGTTGAATTTGAAAAAAGATTTCAAAGAATTGGGAGCTTACTTAATTATCGCCCGATTTTTAAAGAATATTACAAAGAAGCCTTCCAAGAATTGGTAAATGATAATGTACAGCATGTAGAAATAAGGTACATTTTCGGGCAATTATTTGATGAAAACAACCCAAATTATCCGATAGAAACCGCTGTTTTGGATTTAAAAGAAATAGAAAAAGAAATCCAAAAAACTCATCCTGAATTTACTGTAAAAATTATCTACACTAGTTTGAAGTTTTTAGACAAAAACATGGTAGAAAAAGAATTAGAAAAAGCATATCGCCTCAAAAAAAAATACCCAGATTTCATTACAGGATTTGATTTGGTTGCCAATGAAGCTACAGGAAATTCGGTGGCATATTTTAACCCTCTTTGGAAGAATATGAAAAATCTAGAAAAAAAATACGGAGTAAAACTTCCGCTTTATCTTCACGCTGGCGAAAGTTGTAGCCTTTATAATCATAATATTTCGGAAATTCCTATGGAAGATAACAAGAGAATAGGACACGCTCTTAATCTAATTTACTTTCCAAAGCTGATGGAAAAAGTGAAACAAAACCAAAATTTGATAGAGGTAAGCCCCATTAGTAATCAGATTTTAGGCTATGTAAGCGATCTGAGAAACCATCCTGCAAGAGTGCTTTTGGCAAACAATGTCAATATTTCCATCAATAGTGATGACCCAGGAGTTTTCGGGTATGATGGCCTTTCTTATGATTTTTGGATGGCATATCTCAATTGGGATTTAACGGTAAAAGATTTAAAAAAATTAATCTTTAACAGTATAGAATTTTCTTCTTTAAATTCTTCAGAAAAGCAAAAAGCAAAACTACACCTTCAAAAAGAATGGACTGTTTTTGTTAAAAATGCGATTCAATAGATTTTATAAATTCATTATTAAGCTTTTGTAATCTACAGGCGGTTTGCGATATTTTTATATATTTGCATTTCAAAAACTTATCAATGGATTTACACAACGTTTTTTTACACGCACACAGAGGATTTGCTTATCTTATTTTATTAATTGTTGCCCTATTTATTGTTTCACTTTTGGCTGTAATGTTTGGCTATTCTGGTAAAATCAATAAATTATTAAGAAAATCTACTCTTTTTACGATGATTTTCTTCCATACCCAATTTTTAATTGGATTGGCGATGTTACTTTTTGCTTCTAGTTTTATGAGCATAGTAAAAGCAAACGGAATGGGCTTCATTATGAAAAATGCAGATTTAAGATTCACGTACATAGAGCATCCTTTTTCTATGTTGGTAGCAGCGGTTTTATTAACTATTGCTAATAAAAAAATCAAACAAAACGAAACCATGAATTTTGCTATTGTTATTCTTTCGGCAATTGCTTTAGCATTATTCTTCTATGCATTTCCTTTTGCTAAATTATTTAACACTTAAATAAAATATATATTAACCTTTAATTTTTAATTACAATGAAAATCGCAGTAGTAGGCGCAACTGGTATGGTTGGCCAAGTTATGTTGAAAGTATTGGAAGAGAGAAATCTTCCTATCACAGAATTAATTCCGGTAGCATCAGAGAAATCTGTAGGTAAAAAGGTTACTTATAAGGGCAAGGAATTTAGCATCGTTTCAATGGATACCGCGATTGCAATGAAACCTGAAATTGCCATTTTTTCGGCAGGAGGTAATACTTCTCTAGAATATGCTCCTAAATTTGCAGAAGTAGGCACTGTTGTTATTGACAATTCTTCAGCTTGGAGAATGGATCCTACTAAAAAATTGGTGGTTCCGGAAATCAATGCATCAGAATTAACTAAAGAAGACAAAATTATAGCAAACCCGAACTGTTCTACCATCCAAATGGTAATGGTTCTGAATCCGCTACACAAAAAATATAAAATTAAAAGAGTAATTGTTTCTACTTATCAATCTGTTTCAGGAACTGGTAAAGCTGCTGTAGATCAATTAAACGCAGAAATTGCTAATGCAGTAAACCCTGGTTCTGTGGAAGTAAATGCGGTTTATCCTTATCAAATTTTCAAAAATGCATTGCCACAATGTGATGTTTTTTATACTGATGATTACACCAAAGAAGAATTAAAATTAATGAACGAACCTAAAAAAATTATGGGAGACGATTCATTAAAAATCACAGCAACAGCGGTGAGAATTCCTGTACAAGGTGGTCACTCAGAAAGTGTAAATGTTGAATTTGAAAATGATTTTGATTTAGCTGAAGTGAAAGAAATTTTAGCTAATACATCAGGCGTAGTTCTTCAAGATGATGTAGAAAACAAAGTTTACCCTATGTGTTTCTATTCTGAAGGAAAAGACGATGTTTTTGTAGGAAGAATAAGAAGAGACGTTTCTCAGCCTAACACTTTGAACTGTTGGATTGTAGCAGACAACCTAAGAAAAGGAGCTGCCACCAATGCGGTGCAAATTGCAGAATATGTAATAGCCAACGGTTTGGTTTAAAAAATAAAAATGCTCACAAAATTTGTGAGCATTTTTTTGCCATAGAATTAATATTAAAATTTTTCCTTTTTCGGCGGCGGCTTCGCCGCCGCCGAAATTTCCCAAAAAAATGACTGACAATACTTTAAAACCAGAAAAATCTAGACTTGCCTTTCAGAGAAATGTAGCCATTATTGGCGTTATCCTTTTCATAGGAAAACTCATTGCCTGGCATCTTACCAATTCTGATGCGGTTTTTTCTGATGCAATGGAAAGCATTGTAAACATTATTTCTGCCTTTATGGGATTGTATTCGCTTTATTTGGCGGCACAACCAAAAGATGAAAACCATCCTTATGGTCACGGTAAAGTAGAATTTGTAACCTCTGGCGTAGAAGGTTCTCTCATTATTTTTGCGGGTGTTATCATTATTGTAGAAGCGGTAGATAGCTTATTGCACACCAATGCTTTGAAAAAATTAGATTATGGTATTTTCATTGTATTGGCAACTGCTATTGCCAATTATATTATGGGATACATTTCTATAGAAAAAGGGAAAAAAGAAAATTCTTTGGTTTTAATTTCATCGGGGAAACATCTTCAATCAGATACCATTACCACTTTTGGTGTAGTGGCGAGTTTAATTTTGGTCTATTTCACCAAAATTTATTGGATAGATGCCGCAGTTGCTTTAATTTTCGGAACTTACATCATTTTCGTAGGGTACAAAATCGTAAGAAAATCTCTAAGTGGAATTATGGATGAAGCAGACCCAGAACTCATTACCAAATTGGCAAAATTCCTCAACGAAAACAGAGAAAACAAATGGATAGATATTCATAATACCAAAATTCAACAGTATGGTGCTAATCTTCACATAGATGCTCATATTACGCTCCCGTGGTACAATTCTCTGAGAGAATCTCACCAAGAAATGGAAAAAATAGTAAAACTAATTGCCAAAAATACAGACAGAAATGTAGAATTCAACTTTCACATGGATGATTGCAAACCTCATTCTTGCGAAATTTGTCAACTAGAATGCTCCGAAAGATTGCATCCTTTCAAAAAGAAAATAGATTGGACGGTAGCTACTATTTCTCAGGTTTCTAAGCATAATTTAGAAAACAACGCCTAGCTCTTCCCCAACTTCTTTCGATAATAGAAAATAGGAATAATCAGCAGCAGAATAATGGGCTGAATCACAAATCTCCTCACAGAAAACGTAAATAGATAACCAATCTCCATTTTGCTGTATAAACACCAAAGATAAATCGGGAAGAAAAACAAAAAGGCAACTGCCATTAAAAAAACTGCTTGTATAGTCCATTTTTTATTTAAAAACATAAAATGAACTACAATAGCCGAAAAAATTAGATTTAATGCAAATCTAAAAAAATGACTGAGCATTAATTTTCCCCAAATAAAATCAGGAACTTGCGCCACTTTATAATCTGCTTTGAAAAATTCTAAAAAAGGGTCATAAAAAATCTTGTCTTCTAAAAAACGGACAGATATTAATCCTAAAATCCCTGCAAAAACCAATATAAAATTCAAAATTTTCATTTCAATACCACTTTTTATTGCTCAGTATTTATTTTTTGTTGGTCAGTTTTTATAACAAATTTATTAATCCAAATCAACCAAAGCAGCACTACTCCACCATAAATAATCGCAGGAAAAAAATAATCATGCGCTGGCTTTGTAAGACTGTTATATTCTATTACCACCACATTTAGCACATAAATTCTAAACAAATTAAGGACATATAAAATCACCAACCCAACAAGGGCAAACCAAATCGTTTTAATGCCTTTATAAAAAGCAAAAATAAATGCCAAAAACAAAATCATCACAGAAACGGCATTACAACCTTCTACCATTCTGGTTGCTGGTTTTTCTTTAATGTAAAACATAATCGTTTCGTAATATGGGAAATCTTTGGTGGTGGTTTCAAAACCTGTTTTATTCAACAAGAATGCACTTTGGTCAGAAACAAATCTGGTAATAGCATCGATATCGCCTTTGTATTGGTTCAAAAAAAGTTGATACATCAAAAAAAGAACCAACCAAATTCCTAAAAACCTCAGAAGAATGAATAATATTTCCTTAAAATCTTTCATATCTTACAAAAATACAGAAAATCCTTTTTCAAATCATTATCTTTGCTTTAGAATGATAAATTTAGAGAATGCACAGCTTTTTTTAGAAGAATTTTTAGGCAAAAAGTCTGAAGATTTTGTGGCATTACCTGCAAGTGGTTCTGCCAGAATTAATTTTATTGGAAGTTCTTCCTCCGAAAAATTTGTCATTACCTACAACGAAAACCTTCTGGAAAACGAAGCATTTTTCTATTTTTCTGAAGTTTTTTCTGAGCTAAAACTCAACACCCCTAAAATTTTTAAAATCAATGAAGAGCGCAATCTCTATATTCAAGAATTTTTAGGAGAAGAAACACTTTCTGAATTGATTGCCAAAGAAGGAGAATCTGACCATATAAAAAACTTGGTAAAGCAAACCTTAGAAAAGCTTTTCCATCTACAAAATGTCACTCAAAATAAAATCGATTTTTCCCGAACTTTTGAGTACGAAAAGTATGATGAATTGCCCATAATCCACGATTTATACTACTTCAAAAATTTTTTGGTAGATGTTTTAGAACTACCCTATCACAAATCTTCTTTGCTTAAAGAATTCAAACAAATTGCGCATAAAATAGAGAGCCTTCAACCACAACGGTTAATGATTCGGGATTTCCAATCTAGAAATATTTTGGTGAAAGAAAATGAAGTTTTTTTCATTGATTATCAGGCCGCTATGAAAGGCCCTGCAATGTACGATGTGGTTTCTTTTTTGTATCAAGCCAAAGCCAATTTTTCTGAAAATTTTAAGACTCAAATGTTAGATTTTTACTTTTCTTTTTACAAAAACGAAGAAAAAAAAGCACTAACAGAAGCTTTGAAATACTGTAAACTCATCAGATTTACTCAAGTTTTAGGAGCGTATGGTTTCCGAGGATTAATCCAAAGAAAACCTCATTTTATAGCAAGTCTAGACCAAGGCATTGAAAATCTAGTAGAATTAACAAAACATGAAATTGAAATAAATCTATATCCAGAGTTGAAAAATTTAATTCTAAAACTCAATTCTGAGGAAAGTAAATACAAAATCCAAAAGATGGTAAATGATAAAAGTAAAGTTGTAATATGACTAAAAAAGAAGTAACCCAATTATCATATGACATAATAGGAATGGCAATAAAAGTTCATAAAGAATTGGGTGCTGGCTTGTTAGAAAGCATCTATGAAGATTGTCTTAAGTATGAATTGATAAAAAATGGATATAATGTGAAACAACAACTCATTGTTCCTATTATTTATGATGATCATTTAATGGAAACAAAATTAGTGGTTGACTTATTAGTGAATGATACAGTTGTAGTAGAATTAAAAGCAATAGAAGAAATCTCACCAATCCATGAAGCTCAATTATTAACTTATATGAAGGTCTTAAAAAAACCACAAGGATTACTAATAAATTTTTTCTCACAAAACATTACAAAATCTATGAAACCATTTGTTAATGAATACTTTAACATGCTTACTGATTAACTTTAAAATATGAAAATTTATAAACATTCACAATTAAACCTAAATACCTTAAAAATAAATAATTAGCAAACTATAAACATTAAGTTTTTGAAATTTTTTCAAAAATCATTAAGAAATTAAGTACATTAAGTTTAAAAATTAAAATTTTTATAACAACTAAATTCGGAATGAATAAACTTGACATTGTTTTTTTTGATTTATCAAAAATTCTTAATGTTCTTAATCCCTTAATTAAATCTTAATGGTTAAATTTTGAATAATTAGCAAAACATAAACATTAAACTTTTCAAAAAGTTTAAAAATCTATAAACCTAATTGGTAAAAAATAAAATTAATTTTAAAAAATGGAAAATAAACTCAACATATCTATCTACAGTTTTTCTTACAAAAAAGGAGGAATACCAGAAGATAACAGCGGAAATGGTGGCGGTTTTGTCTTTGATTGCAGAGGAATTTTAAACCCTGGAAGAATAGACGAATACAAACCACAAACCGGGAACGACAAACCCGTACAAGAATTTTTAGAAACAAAAACCGAAATGCCCAATTTCATTAAATTAATTAAAGAATTGGTGAGCATTACCATTAATGATTATATTGACCGTGGTTTTGAACATTTACAAATTTCCTTCGGGTGTACTGGCGGACAACACCGTAGCGTGTATTGTGCCATTAAATTAGGTGAATTTTTACAAGAAAAATATCCTGATTTAGCAAATGTAACGGTAACTCATAACGAACAACCTCAACTAAATTAATCTTTTTGGAGATTGAAATTTGAAATGGACAAACCAATCTCAAATTTCACATCTCAAATCTCAAATCAAATGAAAGCACTCATCTTCGCAGCAGGAAAAGGAACCCGATTAAAACCCTTTACAGATCACCATCCAAAAGCATTGGCTGTGGTAAATAATGTTCCTCTTTTGGAGAGAAACATTAAATACCTGCAAAGTTTTGGAATTAATGAATTTGTGATTAATGTACATCATTTCGGGGAACAAATCATTGAATTTTTAAAGGAAAAAGAAAATTTCGGGGCAAAAATTGATATTTCCGATGAAAAAGACGAACTCCTAGAAACAGGAGGTGGCTTGATTTTTGCTAAAAAATACTTAGAGAACGAAGAAAATTTCCTCATTATGAATGCAGATATTCTCACAGATTTAGACATTATTGCATTGATTAATTTTCATCTTTCTCATCAAAATATTGCTACATTAGCCGTTTCGGATAGAGCCAGTTCCAGAAAATTACTTTTTAATGAAAAGATGATTTTGAGAGGTTGGGTAAACAAAACCACCGGTGAAACCAAGTTGGCAGAACACAATCACAATTTCAAAGAATTGGCATTCAGTGGAATACACTGTATAAATTCTGCTATCTTTGGAAAAATAAAAAGAACAGGGAAATTCTCCATAATGGAAGAATACCTAGATTTGATGTTTGACCGTCAGATACAAGGTTTTCAACACCACGCAAAGTTGATAGATGTAGGAAGGCCAGAATCTGTACTAGAAGCAGAAAAATATTTTAAATAGCTTTAAGCTGTCGGCATTCAGCTTTAAAAATTAAAAAAATAAAATATGATAGACGATAACGCATCAGAAGAAAAAAGATTACAAGAAAGTTTCAGACAAAAAACTTGGGACGAAACCGTAACCAAAGACTCTTGGATGGTTTTTAAAGTAATGTCTGAATTTGTAGATGGATACGAAAAATTAGCTAAAATAGGCCCTTGTGTTTCTATTTTTGGGTCTGCACGTTTGAAGCGCGAAGACAAATATTATGAAATGGCGGTAGAAATTGCAAAAAAAATCACCGAAATTGGTTTTGGTGTAATTACTGGCGGTGGTCCTGGGATAATGGAAGCTGGTAATAAAGGGGCAAAAGAAGGTGGTGGAAAATCTATCGGTTTAAATATAGAGCTACCCTTCGAGCAACATTTTAATCCATATATAGACAAGAGCTATTCTATGGATTTTGATTATTTTTTTGTAAGAAAAGTGATGTTTGTAAAGTATTCTCAAGGTTTTATTGTTTTACCTGGTGGTTTTGGTACTTTAGACGAACTTTCAGAAGCTTTAACTCTTATTCAGACACATAAAATTGGCAGATTCCCAATTGTTTTGGTCGGTTCTGAATTCTGGAGCGGATTGCTAGATTGGTTCTCTAATACCTTGCTTAAAAATGGTTTGATAGCAGAGGGAGATCTCAGTTTATTTAGAATTGTAGATTCTGCAGATGAAGCAGTAGCTCACATTAAAGCTTTTTATGATAAATACTCTGTAAGTGTAAATTTTTAAATTTTGGCATAAGATTTGACGATTTTTAATAAATTTGAAATATAAAATTCCTAAATTGAATTTTAAAAAATTAGAACGATGAAAAAAATAATAAGTATAGTAGCAATAGGTTTGGTTCTTCTGACAATGAGTTTTACTCTTTCAGATTTCTATTCTTCTCTTACGAAGGTAGATTATGTAGAAGGTAGCAAAACCCTAAAATTCAGTACAAAACTAAATTCGGCGCATATTTCTCAGGTTTTAAAAATAAACCCTAATACAACAGCTTTTGAAGCTGAAGTAAAAAGATATGTAAATGATCACGTAGATGTAGCGGTAAACGGACAAAATAGACCGCTCACCTTCACCGGGAGCCAAGTAAATGGCGAAACAGTTTGGGTATATTACGAAGCAGGCGGTATTTCTGATATCTCTAGCATTAGAATAAAAAACAATATTATGTTCGAAGCTTTTCCTAAGCAGATGAACTTGGTGAATATAGCTTATAAAGGTTCGCAAAAAAATATGACCTTTATGAAAGGTAAAGAAGTAAACGAAGTTTCGTTCTAGAAAATTTTTAACGAAATAAATGAAGAGGCTGTCTCAAAAGCGAGATAGCCTTCTTTATATAAAAAGGGAAATCTTTTTGGCTATCCCAATTCCATCAATTTTTGTAAATTACTGTATAGTAGTTAGTTAAAAGGAAGAGTTTAAAGACTACAATCCTAACCAAAATTTTCTATTTACACCTAATTTATTGGATTTTATTGAAGAAAATCATCCTATAAGAATCATTTCAGAAATTATCAAAAATCAAAAGTATAATAAGCAATAAGAACTATATGCGAAACGGACAATAAAAACCCGACTATAATCTCCAACTCTCTACCTAAAACCAATTCATACTGCATTACACGCTTCATCCCAATCCTCTACAGACACAAAGACTTTGGCTTATAATATAGAAAATTTTGAAAAAAACTACCACAAACTTCCTCAAGAAATCTTGCAGCCAATCCTTTACTTGCGAAGTACCGCAAAAAGGAACTCATACTTTAAAATACCAAAATAGTAATTGAACTACGCAAACATAGGTGTTACAATCTAGAGCCTACTTTTGCTCAAATCAAACATAATAATAACTTCAAACGCTTTTTCTTAAGAGGAAAAATGAAGATAGAAATTAAAACAAGACTCTTCGCTATTGCCCATAATCTTAAAAACTATATAAAGCAGCCCAAATAAAATGCTTTTTGATTTTTATATTATCTCTTTTTCCAAAATAAAAGAAAAATTATTTCTGACACATAGTATTTATAAACAAATCACAAAAAACAGACAGAATTTTGATACTGTCTATTTTGTCTTTTTATCTTCTCAGAAGTTGATCAAAAGTATTTCCTTGTTTGATATCACCAGAGTTATAACCTTTCATAAACCATTCTACACGTTGTTGCGAACTACCGTGAGTGAAGGCTTCTTGGTTTACATAGCCAGCGCTTCTTTTTTGAATATTATCATCTCCTACAGCAGCAGCAGCTTCCATTGCGCTTTCTATATCACCTGGTTCTAAGAAATTTTCTCTGTTGTTGGTTTGTTTAGCCCAAAGACCAGCATAGAAATCTGCTTGTAATTCTGTAGCTACAGAAACTCTATTCATTTCAGCTTCAGAGTATTGCCCGCTTCTGCGCAATTTATCTACTTGTTGTGTAGTTCCTAATAAAGTTTGAACATGATGACCAATTTCGTGTGCCATTACATAAGCAATGGTAAATTCTGTAACCTTAGCTCCAAATTTTTGTTGAAGTTCATTAAAAAAACTCATATCCATATACACGGTTTGGTCAGCAGGACAATAGAAAGGCCCCATAGAAGACTCTGCTGTTCCGCAGCCAGATTGTGTTACATTTTCGAAGAGTACAATCTGTGGTTCTTTGTATTGCATTCCGTTTTGAGCAAAAACATTTTCCCAAGTTTGGTTATTCTCTTTAGAAAGCATTCTTACAAATTCTCTTATTTGCAGTTCATTTTGCGTCAGTTGTCTTTGTTCTGTAGGAGCAGAATTGTTTACACCACCGCTGAGGATAGAAGAAGGATCACCACCCAAGAAAAAAACAATGGCTGCAATAATAAGGGTGCCAAGACCACCGCCAACTAGCATGCCGCCACCGCCGCCGCCACTACCGCGTCTATCATCTACGTTATCTGCTCTATCGTTTGTCCATTTCATATCATTGTATTTTTGAAAATTAATTTTGTTAAAATTAATAAAAATTTATTTATCTAGTTTCTTTTCTTTCAACCAATGACTTGTAGATTGATATGCCGAAATAGCCTGAATTTCTAAATCTTTTCTAGGTATTTTTGGCAAAAGATTCTCCGTATAATAGATATTATATTCGTCTGTAAGATAATCACTTTCCTTTTTAATCAGTTGATATTGTTTTATTTTTTTGGTAGGAGAAATTACCGTTAAATAATTATCTTTCACAAAACCTAAATCTTGATAAGTTGCGATATAAGCTCTAGGAACATAATTTTTAGAGAAAACATTTTGTCCTAGAAATTTAGAATCATAATTGAAATGTAACAAGCCCAAAAGCGTAGGCATGATATCAATTTGTGAGGTTACAGTTCGGAATTTTTGGGGTTCTACAAAACCAGGAGAGAAAATCATTCCAGGGATTCTATATTTATCCATAGGTAGCTCTGTTTTACCAGCACTAGAGGCACAGTGGTCTGCTACAATTACAAAAACGGTATTTTTAAACCAATCTTGTTTAGCCGCCATTTCGAAAAACTTTTTCAGAGCATAATCGGTGTATTTTACTCCTCCATTTCTAGATTTAGAAGTTGGCGGAATGTCAATTTTACCTTCAGGATAAGTGTATGGTCTATGGTTAGAAACCGTCATCCAATGGTGAAAAAATGGTTTTCCAGATTTAGCATCTTTGTTCATTTCGGAGATTGCTTTTTTTGCCATATCTTCATCGCACACGCCCCAAACATTGGCAAAAGTAATTTCTTCTGGTTTAAAATTATCTCTATCAACAATTTGATAACCATTTCCTCCAAAAAAATCTTTCATATTATCAAAATAGCTATAACCTCCGTATAAAAATTTGGTGGTGTAACCTTTTGATTTAAAAATGTTTCCTGTAGTGAATTTATTTTTATTTTCTGATTCTCTTTTAATAATACTTTCTCCCGCAGTTGGCGGAATGCAGAGTGTAAGTGCTTCTAAACCACGAACAGTACGGTTACCAGTAGCGTAAAGATTAGTGAAAAGCAAACTTTGCTGTGCCAAAGAATCTAGAAAAGGCGTTATTTTATCACGATTTCCATAAAAACTCATAAAATCTGCTGAAAGACTTTCAATAGAAATGAGTACTACGTTTTTATGTTGCTCAGGTTGAATTTCGGCAACTATTTTCCTATCTAAAGTAGTAGTTCCTAATGCAGAAAGAACGTTTTTTTCTGCCAGTTTTTCGTCTATTGTAGGATAGAATTTAAAGAAATCTAAAGTATTATTGGTGAAAGCTTCATAGAATTTAAACAAACCATTGGCAGCAATTTCTTTTTTGAAGGTGTTTCCTTTATCGTAAGAAAGTTTTGGGATGACTAAAATGCTTATGAATATTAAAATAATAAAGCTTCCCAACAAAATTAATTTTTGTTTGAAATTAGGAAGTTCTAACAGACTGTTTTTAGTTTTTCTATAAATAAGCCAAGTGATGGCAGCTGTTACTAAAAAAATGATAGAAAATAGTGGAACTATAGGATAGCTTTCCATAATATTCCCTATTACTTCACTGGTATAGATTAGGTAATCTACCGCAATAAAATTATAACGCACCCCAAATTCGTTGTAGAAAAAATATTCGCTTACTGCATTAAAGATAATCAGCAGAACATAAATAAATAAAGTAATGAAGTAAAGTGTACTTCTGATTTTAAGCCTTTGTTTTGGCAAGAAATACATCAATGCAAAAAGAATGGTTTTTAGACCTAAAAAGATGAGTACAATTTCACTTACGCTTCCTCCATATTGTTTAAAAATATTATTTGGAGTTAATAAAACATATAGAAATGCAGCAACGAAAATGCCTAAAATGATTTTTCCGTAAGGATTTTGATACTTCCCATTAGATAAAAACAGAAAATAGAGCGCCAAAAAACTACTGGCTATGATAAAAACGAAGATGTCATTAACCAAACCAATAAAAGCAACTTTTAAAATGTCTCCTATGCTAAAATGGTCTGCGGTAATGGGATGTAACACGAAAACTAACCTCAAAAGAAATGAAACAATGAGGTAAAGAATTCCTAAGCTAAGGAAAGGTTTTATTTTTTGTAGATACATTTCTATTTTTTTGAGATTAAGATTCGAAATTTAAGACTTTTAAAATAAATAAGAATTATTTCAAATTTCTTTTAAAATCAACCATTCTAAGTGCAGTAACGGCAGCTTCTACCCCTTTATTGCCTAGATTACCACCACTTCTGGCGATAGATTGTTCTTTATTATCGTCTGTAAGAACGCAGAAAATTGCAGGAACATCTGTCATCACGTTACAATCTTTAATTCCTTGTGCTACGGCGCTACACACATAATCAAAATGTGGAGTTTCTCCTCTTATCACATTTCCTATTGCAATTACGGCATCGTGATTTTCTGCTGCACAAAGTTGCATACAAGCAAAACTCAGTTCAAACGCGCCAGGAACAGAAAAAATGTCTATATTTTCTTTTTTTACGCCTTCTTTTTCTAGAATTTCTAGAGCAGCGTCTCTTAGGTTATAGGTTACAAAATCATTCCAATCAGAAACAACAATGCCGATTCTAAAAGAATCAGCATTTGTAATTTGTAATGGTTTGTAATCCGAAAGATTTACAGTTGCCATTGTTTATTTTTAAAAGTTTTTTACCATTTCTATGTAAGCATCAGACGTACCACCGTCATAATCTTGGTATTTTTCTTCGATAGTAGAAAAATATTTTTTAGCTTCTGCATTCTTTTTAAGAGCAAGAGCTAATAAACCAGCTTTTTTATTAAAATAGTAGCTAGTAAAGGCATCATCAGAAGCATTAGCAGCTTTATCCATCATAGAAAGTGCATCTTCTGATTTGTTTAAGTTTGCCATAGCGTCTCCCATTGCTCCGTATTTTAGAGCCATTAGAATTTTGTTATCAGAACTAAATTTATCTAATAAATCATAAGCTTCTTGATATTTACCTTCTTTAAATTTTAGCAAACCTGCATTATAAGCAGAAAGTTTACCAGCAGGAGTGCTACTAAATTGGTCGTAAGTTCCTTTGAAACCAGGGTTTGCAGCAGATTTACCACCTAGTGCAGCTTCGTCTTTACCTTCAGAAAGATTTTTTTGAGCAGCTAAGTAACTTAGTGTAGCTTCTTCGTTTTTAGGATTGGCAATAAATTGTTGGTATGCGAAATAACCTAATACTCCCAATACTAGAACTCCGAAAAGAATACCTAATTGTTTAGCATATTTTTCAATAAACATTTCTGTTTTTAGAGCACTTTGGTCTAAATCCTGAAAAATCTCTACCGTTTCTTTTCCTTCGTTTTCTAGCTGTTTTTTGCTTTTATGCTTGTCTGTCATAATTTTAAAATTGAAATGCAAAAATAATAGTTTCTGCTGTGATATACAATATTTATTTTCAGTGGTTTTTAGATTATTTTTTTCAAGAATGTTTAGTATAAATCTTGCGGATAAATTTTTTGCAAATTTTCAATCTGCTGAGGTTGTCCTAACGCAAAAATACAGCAATTAGCTTCAATGGTTTTGCTCTCATCAGGATTGATGGTGTATATGCCTTGTGCATTTTTATACCCTACTATTTTACATCCTGTTTTGGGGAAAATTTGCAAATCTTCTATTTTTTTTTCGATAAAATGAGCAGGAAGACGATCTGTATATATTTCTAGAATATTGATTTGTTTGGTACCTTCTAGCGTAATATGATCTACAAATTCTACAATATCTGGCGTTATAAGAAGAGAAGCCATATGTTCGCCACCAATTTTGTCTGGCATAATTACGTTTTCTGCACCAGCTGTTTTTAATTTTTTGATGGTATTGCTATTAGAAGCGCGGCTAATGACTTTGATATTTGGGTTTAGTTCTTTAGAAGAAATTACAATAAATAAGTTATCTGCATCTGAAGGAAGAGAAGCAATAATGCCTACCGCTTTTTCTATGCAAGCTTGTTTTAGTACTTCATCTTCTATGGCATTTCCGTGAATGAAAATGGTATCTGCAAACTCATCATCTCTATTTTCTAAAGGCTTTTTATCAATGATAACAAATGGTTTTTTATGAAGAATTAATTTTCTGGCAGCTTGCCTTCCATTCCTTCCAAAACCACAAATAATGATATGATTTTCTAGATTTTTCATCCTTTTTTTAATGATATTAATTTTATATTCTTTGCCAATGTTTCCGCTAAAAATCTCTAAAGCCAGTGCCGTAAGACCGTATAGAACTGCTCCTACACCAAATAGCATTAAGAAAATAGTGATGATTTTACCTTCATTAGAAAAATTATTAGGCACCTGAAATCCTACCGTAGTGAGCGTCATCACACTATACCAAATAGCATCCAGCAAATTTAACCCTTCGGAGTGCATAAAGCCTACTGTCCCAAAAATAATGAAAATAATAATTGCCAATGTAAGGATGGCAATTCTTTTATAAAGTGCTGATAATTTTTTCATAAAAACAAATCCATTATAAAATTACAAAAATTAGTCATCATATTTTATTATTTTTGAGAAAATTTAGAAAAATGTTAAAAACCAGATTGCTAAGAACCATTATCCTTCCGAAAGAAGAAAGCGAAGACTTCACCTATGCTGAAATTGAAGAAGGAACTCACTTCCGAGGACATAATCTTTGGCTTTTAGTGATTTCTATGGTGATTGCCTGCATTGGTCTTAATATCAATTCTCAGGCTGCTGTAATCGGGGCAATGCTTATTTCACCACTGATGGGGCCTGTGGTAGGCTTGTCTTTCGGGCTTTCTATTCATAATAAAGATTTAGTAAAAAAGAGTTTACAAAACTGGGGAATTATGATTGTAACTAGCTTAATAGCTTCTACGATTTATTTTGTGATTTCACCTTTTCATTCAGAAACGTCTCAGTTAGAGGCCTTCAAAGAAGCTACTATTTTCGATTGTATGCTAGCACTTTTTGGTGGTTTTGCTTGGTTTCTCGGGATTATCAGAAAAGAAGCCATCAAAGTAATTGCTGGTGTGGCGGTTTCTACGGCGTGTATTCCTCCACTTTGCACGGCAGGTTTTGGGATAGCACATCTAAATTTTGATTTTTTCTTCGGTGGAATGTATTTCTACTTGATTAATTGTGTTTTTATTGGAATCGGTACTTGGATTCTGAGTATTGTTCTTGGTTATCAAAAATATTATTTAGAAAAAATAGAAAGACGAAATAAGAAATATGTTTGGATTGTAACTGTAGCGTCTATTTTGGTTTTGTTTCCGAGTGTTTTAATTACCATTAAAAAATTTAATAAGGAAAAACTAAAAGAAAATGCAGACCAATATGTAACTCTTATTCAGAAAAAACATCCTGAAATAGAAATCGTGAAATACAAATCTAAAGAGGAGAATGGTAAAAACTATCTAGACATTACCATTTTGAATGACCAAAGTTTTGTAGATAACAAAATCCTAAAAGAAGCAGACTCTCTCAATCAAAATATAGAGATAATATGGCATTATACGCCTAATTCTGGTAAATCTGAATTAGTGAAACTCCAACAGCAAATTAATGAATTGAAAGCCGAACTTAAAAAAATTAATAATTAAGAATACTATATACTTCGGCGTTAAATTGTTCTAGCTTTTTTTCTCCGTTCAAATCTTTTAAACCGATTAAAAAACTAAATTGAGTAGCTTTTGCGCCTTGTTTTTCTACTAATTTTGCAGCCGCTTCTGTAGTTCCGCCTGTTGCCAGTAAATCATCATGGATTAGTACTCTTTGACCCGGTTTTAGTTGGTCTGTTTTCATTTCTATTTCGGCGGTTCCGTATTCTAGAGCGTATTTTTCTGAAACAAATGGAGGTGGTAGTTTTCCCTTTTTTCTAATTAAAACAAAAGGAACTTCTAGCGCCACGGCAATGGCAATCCCGAAAAGATAACCTCGGCTTTCTATACCGCATACCACATCTACTTTTCCGCGGCTAAAATCTGCTAAGTCTGCAATAACTTCTTCATACAACTTCGGGTCTAGAAAAATGGGAGTAATGTCTTTAAACTGAATTCCTTCTATGGGGAAATCTGATATGTTTTGTATGGTTTTTTCTAATTTTTCGATTAAAGTATGAGAAGCCATTTTTATTTTTTTTAATTTATTTTTTTTGAGAAGAGTTAATTTTATAGCTGGTGATTTTCCAGCCGTTTTCTGTAGCTTTTAATCCGTAAGAAACATCTAAATCTGTTGCGTTTCCGTTTTTATCAGTCACAGTGTATGTTGCGTTTACACTTGCAGTATTGTTAGCATTAGCTTTGGTATCTACACTCTTCACTTCTACTTTTTTTACCGCTCCAAAACCAGAATTAGGATTAGAGAAGCTGTCATAACTTCCCCAACTTGGGTTTTCAGCTTGGCTGTATGCGCCTTTTAAATTTTGTGAATTTAAACTGCTTAAGAAGTTAACTACGGTATTTTTAGGGTCTCCTAAAACTTTTGGCGCATCAGGAGTTGTGGTGTCTTCAGGGTTTACAGCATTTGGATCTGTGGTCTCTGTGCCTTGTTCTGTAACTTCTGGTGTTAATAAAGCTTTTCCGTTAATTAGAACACCCATTTTGGTCATTTCCAGTACTTTCTTAGATGTTTTTACCGTGATTTTGATGTCTATTTTATCATCTATAATTTTATCTTTTGGTAAAGAGGCAAAGTTCACATAAAATCCTTTGAAAGAATTGCTTTGCATTAAATTTTTAGAAGTTAATAGTTTTTCTCCTTGACTAGAAATGGTTAAAATGGTTTCTAGAGCTGCTTTATCAAATTCTACTCTGTTTCCACTAGCGTCTAATAATCTAGGCACCACCATCATAGCTTTAGCGCCTACAACACTGTCTATAGAGGCTGCTTGTACATTTATTTGAATAGAAGCGGCTACAATATCATTAGGATCTCTTTCTGAAGGCGTAATGTTTTGGAAGATATTCATTTCTCCTAAAGAAGGAGGTGCATTGCTTGCCCAAGTAATTCCGTTTTCTTTGGCTACTTTGTCTGCCATTGCAAAAATTTCAGGAACTTTTTTACCATCCAAAAGTTTGGCAAGAGCTTTCAGTTCTGCCAAATCACCATCAGCTTCCACACCGAAGGTTTTTAGGATATATAAAGCTTCATTAAATTTAATCTGCTGAAGAGTAGGGAGAGATGATGTCATATCATTGATGCTTTCTTGGAAAGCTTTGGTACTTTCACCATCTACTGCGTCTTTTTTACAACTTATAAGAAATAGAGCCGATAAAATTGTAAGTAAAAAGAAACGTTTCATTTATTTATAATTTTATACAAAAATATAAAAATCTTAAGACATTGTCTATATTTATTTTAGGATATAAAAGATGATTTTTAGGGTAAAGTAATGTTCTTTTTTATGTTTGTAATTTATTTTTTGTTCAATTTGAGTAAAAGCGAATCTGTTAAGATTGATTTTTATTTTTTCTGAAATGAATTTGAAATTTTAAATGAACTTGTAAAACCTAAACGAAAACAAATTCACCTCGCCCCAAGTTCCGACGGGGCAAACCAAGTTTAGTTCTTAACGTCGGAAGTTCCGACGGGGCAAACCGAGTTCAGTTCTCATCGTCGGAAGTTCCGATAGGGCAAACCAAGTTCAGTTCTCATGGTCGGAAATCCCGACGGGGCAAACCAAGTTTAGTTCTCATCGTCGGAAGTCCCGATGGCGCAAACTAAGTTTAATTGTCATCGTTGGCGCGAGCATCTTGCTCGTGTCCACATTATCTATTAGCATTAAGCTGCAAAATTTGTATTGCTGTTCATCTTTTATTTATTGTAAGCACGAGCGAGACGCTAACGCTAGCAGGAGATATATGGTATATCTTTTTACGCTAAGATTATTAATGCTATATTATATCAAAAATTACTATTAATCTGAATATTTCCTTTTGTGGATCAATATTTTACGGTTACATTTGATCTTTAAAAATAAAAAAAAATATGAAAATTATATGTATATCTGATTATGAAGAGTTAAAAAAGATTGTTGATGAATTTAATAAAGATAGTAGTAATGGTGTGTTATTTCGGGGAGAACCTGATATTTTGGTTCCATCAATTGTGAAAAAGTGTTCATTTAATTCTTATACTGATTTAATTGTAAAAGAGAAATACTTATTAAAAGAATTCAATGAATATTGTCATAAAGATTATACATTTAAAAAGGGTAATGAACTAGATTGGGAAATTAGAATTGCTGCACGTGAATATGGATTAGCCAGTAGCTTAATGGATTGGACATTAAATTTAAATATTGCTTTAGAATTTGCTATATATAATTTTTTAAGTAAACAAATACTTTCTACAAGTCTATGGATTTTAGATAAATTAAAATTTGAGCAGTTAAGTGTTTCTCATAATTGTGTTCTGAATTTCGATGATATTTTTACACCAACAATAATTCAATATTCACAATATTCTGAAGAGTCATATTTTAGAAGGAAGTCTATACAAGGAGGATATTTTCTTAAGCAACCGTCTCAAGATATAGACCTTCCTCTAAATTTAAATCCATATTATTCGGAAGCTCTAATTCAGATTATTATTCCCGAAAATGCCGTTGGCAATATTTGGAAAAACATTGCTCGAATCTATGACTTAGATAAAAATGTTTGTGCTAATTTTAATAATTCAGATAAAGAGTTAGACAAAATTTGTGAAGGGTTAAATTTAATATATAAATAATATTTACCCTGCTAATTAAAGTCTCCTGACATGGCAAACTATTACATCACCGTTTGTATATTTTCAAAGTTATTATAATTTTAGAAAACGAATAAAAAAAATCCCAACAGAAGTTGGGATTGTGTATATCAATTATTTAAAATTAATTAAAAAGGATATTCGAAAATTTCTGATTCGTGAACCAAAGGATTTCCTGTTGGGATTAATTTTAGTTTCGTTAATGCAGTCATTACTACGAAAATAAATAATCCTACGGTAAAGAAGAATGCCCCAAAAACCAATAAAGCTGTTTGCGCATTATCCCAGAAAGGTCCTACTGTACCTGGCATTACCATATTAAAGAAATCTAACCAGTGTCCTAAAATAACCAAAACAGCCATTGTAGTTACCACTTTGTAATTTCTCTTGATGCTAGAACTTACTAATACCAATAGAGGTAATAAGAAGTTGATGATGAGCATTGGTAAGAAGGTATATTTATAATATTCAAATCTATCAAAGAAATACCTTACTTCTTCTGGTATGTTTGCGTACCAATAAAGCATAAATTGGTCAAACCAAAGATAAGTCCACAATAAACTGGTTGCAAATAAGAATTTTGCTAAATCGTGTAAGTGGTTATCATTAAACTGAGGTAAAACTCCTTTTTTCTTTAGATGTACTGCTACTAAAATAATAGCTGCTACCGCACTAGATAAAGTACTTACCATAGAATACCAAATATATAAGGTTGAGTACCAGTGAGGGTCAATAGACATTAAGAAATCCCAAGCCCAAGCTGCAGATGCAAATCCGAAGAAAGCAATGTAGCCTACGCTCCAATTATATAATTTTTTGTAATCTGCTCTAGCTTTAGTTTCGTCTAATTTTTTAGATAATTTTTTAATTTTCCATACGAAGAATGACGCACCAATTACATAGATAAGAACTCTAACAATATAGAAAGGAATATTTAAAAATTTAGATTTTTCGTAAAGAATGACATCAAAGTGTGGTGATTCAGGATTAGTTAATTCTGGATCCATCCAGTGGTAAAGGTGAGCTACACCTCCTACATTTAGGAAAGTAAGAATTATTAATAAAATACCACCTACAGGGATAAAAGAAGCTACCGCTTCCATTACTCTTTGTACGATTACAGACCAACCTGCGTGCGCAACGTGCTGTATAGACAAGAAGAACAATGCACAAGCGCTAATTCCGAAGAATAGCATAGCAGCTGTTAATAATGCTGCATAAGGTGTATTATGTACTTGGTGTGTTGCATGCTCTAGATGTGCTGCTTGATCTTGTGGCCCTATTGTTTCTGCCGAATTGGTAGGAACATGATGATCTGAACCATGATGAACAGCTTCCATCATTTCAGTAATTTTCACATCGTCTAGACTGTGGTTCAAAGCATAACCAATACCGAACAACACTAATCCAGTTACGATTAGTATGATAGAATATAATCTTAATTTTGGTGAAAAACTATACATTTTTTTCTGTTTTAATTATTTAGTATTGGTTTCTGTAGTTGAAGCTGCTGGAGCAGGAGCTGCTTCCGGCGCTTTAAAAGCACTCATAATATACATAGACACTCTCCATCTATCAGCAGGTGTAAGTTGACCAGCGTATGATCCCATTAAGTTTCTACCATTGGTAATTACATAATGTATAGTTCCTACGGTAATTGCCCTATCTTTATATGCTGGTACACCAGAATAGGCGCCGCTTTGTACAATTGGACCTTGTCCGTCACCATTTAACCCATGACAAGCAGAACAAGTTTGTTCATACATTTTTTTACCTCTTTCTATATCTTTAGCCACATTTTTTGGGTCAAGAGGTGAAGTTGTCACTGCTTTTGAAGCTTCATATAATGCAGTATATTCTTCTGTAGTTTTTGGCATTTTTTCTTCTGGCAAAAGACCTTCCTTGTTCTGAGGAACAGTTCCTTCTACTGGAGAAAGAGCGGTAGCTCCTCCGTTATCTTTAAATAAAGGAATTTCGTTTTCGTGGTCTGTATAGTATCCATCATCTTTAGTTTCCACTTTAGATAGTGGATCATAAGCTACTGGAAAATACATATCAGGAAAATACACCAAAGGTGGATTGTCTTTTGGTCCACAAGAGTTCAGCGCTATAACTGAAACTCCCAAGATGGCTGTTATTTTTAAAATATTCTTCATTTTAAGCATCTTTTACAGTTATTTCTTCAACACCTGTGTCTATCAACATTTGTTTGATAGTATCTACATCTTCGGAAACAAATTCAATTAAGAATTTATCATCAGTAGTTCTTGGGTCTGGGTTTTGTGCAGGAGCACCTGGATACATTTTATTTCTTATTACAAAGGTAAGAGACATCATGTGTGCAGCACAGAATACCATTAATTCAAACATAGGAACTACAAATGCTGGCATGTTTTTAGCCCACCAAAAAGCAGGTTTACCACCTATGTTTTGTGGCCAGTCATGGTTCATCATATACCAAGTTGCAAGTGCACCAATAGTTACACCATAACAAGCATATATAAAAGCTGCGTCTGATATTCTTGTTTTCTTAAGTCCAAGTGCTTTATCAAGACCATGAACTGGAAACGGAGTGTAAACTTCGGCAATTTCAATGCCTTTATCTCTAAATGCTTTTACGCCGTGCATCAAATCATCGTCATCGCCGTAAAGTCCGTATATTCTTTTAGTGGTGCTCATCTCCTTCTTTTGCTTTATAAGTTTCACCTGAAATTTTCAAAATAGATTTCAATTCAGCCTGTGCAATTACAGGGAATGTTCTTGCGTATAATAGGAAGAGTACTCCAAAGAATCCTATAGTTCCTAAATATACACCTACATCAATAATAGTTGGCTTAAACATCGTCCAAGCTCCTGGTAAGTAGTCTCTAGAAAGGTTGATAACGATAATATCAAAACGTTCGAACCACATACCGATATTGATGATAAGAGCTACAAAATATGTCCAAATAATATTTGTTCTTAATTTTTTGAACCAGAAAGAAGCAGGTACAACTAAGTTACAGATAATTAACGCCCAGAATGCCCACCAGTAAGGACCAGTTGCTGCACCTGGAGATAAGTAGGTAAAATCTTCGTATCTAGAACCAGAATACCATCCTATGAAATATTCTACAGCATAAGCTACTGTTACCATACCACCTGTTACAATGATTACGATGTTCATAATCTCGATGTGATAAATGGTAATGTATTCTTCTAAGTGAGCTACCTTTCTTGCAACTAATAATAGTGTTTGTACCATTGCAAATCCTGAGAAAATAGCACCTGCTACGAAGTAAGGAGGATAAATGGTAGAGTGCCAACCTTTAATTACTGAAGTAGCAAAGTCAAATGATACCGTAGTGTGTACTGAGAATACTAGTGGAGTTGCTAAACCTGCAAGAACCAAAGATAATTCTTCGAATCTTTGCCAGTGTTTTGCTTTACCACCCCAACCAAATGCTAGGAATGTATAAATCTTTTTAGTCCAAGGAGTTTTTGCTCTGTCTCTAATCATGGCAAAGTCTGGGATTAATCCCATAAACCAGAATACGGTAGATACTGAGAAATAAGTAGAGATTGCAAATACGTCCCAAAGTAGCGGAGAGTTAAAGTTAGTCCAAAGAGAACCAAATTGGTTTGGTAAAGGGAAAACCCAATATCCTACCCAAACTCTACCCATGTGAATTACTGGGAAGATAGCAGCCTGTACAACAGCAAAAATCGTCATCGCTTCTGCCGAACGGTTTACAGACATTCTCCATCTTTGTCTAAATAATAATAATACTGCAGAAATTAAGGTTCCTGCGTGACCGATACCTACCCACCATACGAAGTTGGTAATATCCCAACCCCAGTTGATAGTTCTGTTAAGACCCCATGCTCCAATACCTGTACCGATGGTGTATGCAATACATCCAAACCCGTAGATAAATAGAACTAGAGCTGCCCAGAAAGATACCCACCAGAGTTTTCCGGCTCTCTCTTCGATAGGTCTTGCAATATCTTCGGTGATATCGTGATAAGTCTTGTGACCAATAATTAGCGGTTCCCTAATAGGGGCTTCGTAATGTCCTGACATGTTTTACCTATTTATATTATTTAAACGTTTTTTTCTTTTCTGTTTCTTACTTTAGTATGATAGAATACGTTTGGTTTTGTACCTACTTCTTCTAGCAATACATATTTTCTCTTGTCATTGAACAATGCTCTTACTTCAGATGATTTATCATTCATATCTCCGAATTTAAGTGCGCCAGTAGAACAAGCTTTAGAGCAAGCGGTTTGTAATTCGCCGTCTTCAATTCTTCTGCCTTCTTTTTTAGCTTCTAGAATTGTAGCTTGAGTCATTT
>ERZ650312.193-NODE-193-length-32227-cov-12.567512_pt1 | contig 32227 bp, 30 predicted proteins | sample MGYA00376248_ERZ650312 | MGnify/ENA primary metagenome ERZ650312 (study PRJEB26733, sample SAMN07839316) | wastewater metagenome | biome: urban; feature: wastewater treatment plant; material: waste water | place: USA: North Carolina | collected 2016-07-28 ... | reverse complement strand
ACATAAAAAATCCGGAACCAGTGATTGGTTCCGGATTGTCCTACAGCAGAAGGATCGGTCAATGGATCCTTAACTGATCAGCATTGCGCCAGCCGGCGGGCTTTTTGCTGGGCGTTATCTCATGGTCGCTCTCCATGGGGGACGTTCAGCCCGGGCGCCAGAAGGGCTTGTCCCCGAGAATGGTGGCCCTGTGCATCACCCGGCGGGCCGGCAGGTAGTCGGCATTGGCATAGTGCTGGGTCACCCTGTTGTCCCAGATGGCGATGTCGTTCTCCTGCCAGCGCCAGCGCACCTGAAACTCGGGGCGGGTGATGTGCTCGAACAGAAAGCCGAGCAGGGCCTCGCTCTCTTTGGGGGGCAGCCCGGGCAGCCGGGTGGTGAACCCCTCGTTGACGAACAGGGCCTGACGGCCGCTCACCGGATGGGTGCGGATCACCGGGTGGCGCAGGGGCGGGTGACGGGCCACGGCCGCCTGCCAGCGCTGGCGCGCCTCCTCGCTGTCATCATGGCGATGGGCCGGGAAGGACTTGGTGAAGTCGTGCTCGGCTTCCAGCCCTGCCAGCAGGGTTTGCAGGGGCGGGGAGAGGGCCGCCAGCGCCGCGATGCCGCTGGCCCAGAGGGTGTCCCCCCCGGTGGGGGGCAACTGCTTGGCGGCCAGAATGGCCAGTGCCGGGGGCGTCTCGATAAAGGTCACGTCGGTGTGCCAGTTGTCGTTGTCCGGCGGATTGTCATCGTGGGTATCGAGCACGATGATCTCCTCGGCCTCCTCCGTGTGGGGGTAGACGGGGTGGATGTGCAGATCCCCGAAGCGGTTCGCCAGCGCCCGCTGGGCTCGCGGGGTGATGGGCTGGTTGCGAAAGAACAGCACCTGGTATTTGAGCAGGGCGCGATGGAGCTGCTCGAACTGCCCCTGGCTCAGGGGCTCGGCCAGATTGACGCCGGCGATGACGGCGCCGATGTGGGGGCCGAGGGGGGTAATGGTCAACTTGTCGGTCATGGTCTTGCTCCATGTCTGGGGGCGTGAAGGCCCGATACCAATAGGAAAGGGGGGCGAAGGAAAGAGGTCAGCCTGTGGCTCATTGTCCTTCTCCATGCCAGGGGGTGAGCCTGCGCTGCAGGGCGCGCAGTCCCAGTTCCAGTACGAAGGCGATCAGGGCGATCACCAGGATGCCCGCCAGCACCACGTCGGTGGCGAGAAACTCGCCGGCGGATTGCACCATGAAGCCCACCCCCCGGGTGGCGGCGATAAGCTCGGCCGCCACCAGGGTGGACCAGCCCACCCCGAGCCCGATGCGCAGCCCGGTCAGGATGTCCGGCAGGGCGCCGGGCAGGATCACGTGCCAGAGCACCTGGGACCGGGATGCGCCCAGCGCCTGGGCCGCCCGCACTCGCACCGCGTTGGCGCTCTGCACCCCCGCCAGGGTCGCCAGGGCCACGGGCGCGAAGATGGCCAGATAGATGAGCAGCACCTTGGAGGTCTCGCCGATGCCAAACCAGATCACCATGAGTGGCAGGTAGGCGAGCGGCGGCACCGGGCGGTAGAGCTCGATGAGGGGATCCAGCACGCCGCGCACCGTGGGGGAGAGCCCCATGGCGATGCCCACCGTGATGCCAAAGAACGCCGCGGCAGCGAGCGCCACCAGGATGCGCCCCAGGCTGGCCCCCAGGTGTTGCCACAGGGTGGCATCCATAAAGCCCGTTGGGCCTGCGATGGTGATGAGCTGTGCCAGCACCCGCTGTGGGGGCGGCAGGAACAGGGGATCGACCCAGCCGAAGTGGGCCACCAGCCACCACAGGGCCAGCAGCACGAGCAGGGTGGCGAGGCTCAGGGTCAGACGGCGGGACAGGGGCCAGCCCGCTGCCCGTGCGTGGGTGAGATCCCGTTGCCGGGCGAGGGCGAGGGTCATGCGAAGGCCTCCCGCTCTGCGAACACCCGTTCCAGCACGTATTCACGGCGCTCGATGAAGGCCGGATCGGACTTGATGCTGCGGCAGGGCTCCCCGGCGGCGAAGCGGCGACCGAAATCCAGGGTCAGCCGCTCCGTCACCCGCCCGGGGGAGGGGGAGAGCAGCACCAGATCGGTGGCCATGAAGATGGCCTCCTCGATGTCGTGGGTGATGAGCAGCACCTGACGCCGGTGCTCGTGCCACAGGCGCAGCAGCAGAGTCTGCATCTGCTCCCGGGTGAAGGCGTCCAGGGCGCCGAAGGGCTCGTCCAGCAGGAGCAGGCGGGGCTGGGTGGCCAGGGCCCGGGCGATGCCGACCCGCTGGCGCTGGCCGCCGGAGAGCTGCCAGATGGCGCGATCGCCGGCCCCCTCCAGCCCCACCTGACGCAGCAGTGCCCGGGCCTGTTCGGTGCGTTCGGCACTGGGCACACCCGCCAGCTGCAGGCCGAGTGCCACGTTGTCTCGCACGTTGCGCCAGGGCAGCAGCCCCTCGCTCTGGAACACCACGCCGCGCTCGGCGCCGGGGCCGGTGACCGGCTTGCCCTCAAGGCTTATCTGGCCGTGGTGGCAAGGCTCGAAGCCCGCCACCAGGTTGAGGAGGGTCGTCTTGCCCGAGCCCGAGGGCCCCAGCACCACCATCAGCTCCCCCTCGGACAGGGAGAGGTTGATGTTGTCGAGCACCCGCCTGCCGGCGTACTCGGCGCACACATGAGAGAGCTGCAGCATGGTCGTCTCCTTGGATTTACTGGGCCACGGCTTTCACGAAGCGATCGGTCACGAACTGGCGGTAGTCCGAGGCGGCGTTCGCGACCTTGCCCTGGCTCTCGAGGAAGCGGGCGGTGTCGATGATGGTCTGGTTGACGAGGCGCCCGATCTCGGCACTCTGGGCCTTCGCATCGAGGTAGGTGTTGCCCTTCACCAGCGCGGGAACGTCCGCCTCGGGAACGCCGCTCAGCTTGGCCAGCTTGGCGAGGTTGTCCGGCTTGGTGAGCCAGCCGTCGGGGTTGGCCAGGTAGTCGCGCTGGGCGGCCAGGGTGCTGTTCACGAAGGCCTGCACCACTTCGGGGTGGGCCTTGGCAAAGTCCTTGCGCACTACCCAGACGTCCAGGGTCGGCGCCCCCCAGTCACCCACCTGGGCGGAGTCGGTCAGCACCTTGCCCTCCTTGGTGAGCTGGTTGAGGGCGGGGGCCCAGACATAGGCGCCGTCGATGTCGCCCCGCTGCCAGGCGGCGATGATGGCCGGTGGTTGCAGGTTGACGATCTGCAGCGTCGCGGGGTCGACGTTCCAGTGCTTGAGGGCCGCCAGCAGGCTGTAGTGGGTGGTGGAGGTATAGGGCACGGCGATGCGCTTGCCCGCGAGATCCTCGGGTTTTGCGAGCCCCTGCTTCACCACCAGGGCCTCGGACTCCCCGAGCTTGGAGGCGAGCAGGAACACCTCGATGGGCAGGTTCTGGCTCGCCGCCACTGCCAGGGGGCTGGAGCCGATGTTGCCTATCTGCACGTCGCCGGAGGCGAGCGCCCGTACCACGCTGGCGCCGCTGTCAAACTTGCGCCAATCCACGGTGGCGCCGCTCTCCCTGGCGAAGCTGTTGTCGGCCTGGGCCACCTTGGCAGGTTCGGCGGAGGTCTGGTAGGCCACGGTGACGTCGAGGGCCTGGGCGGACTGGCCGAGCAGCATGGAGGCCGCGAGCCACAGAGAGATGCCTTTTGCTGTCATGATGCACTTCCTTGTTGGGGGTGTTGGAAGCCACATCTTTATCTGAACATCCCCGGGGGCGAAGGAACGAGAAGGGTGCTCTCATGCCGTTTGGTTCTTAGAAAAAGAACGGTAAATCAATGATCTGATTGAGATATGCCAGAAAGTGGATAGCTTGCTCACCCGCCGTCTATCGGGTGGCTGGCGCAAGGGGCCAGCAGGTGCGTGCAGGGGCCAGCCACCAGGGGGCGCAGTGACTGGCAGGGGGAAGAGAGGAAAAGGCCCCGCCAGGGTGGCGGGGCCGGGGGATCAGCGCTCCACCAGCGGGGCCGAGCGGTAGCTCCACAGGCCATAGGTGCGCAGGGCGTCCCGGTAGATGCCAAGCAGCTCCTCCGGGCTTGCCTTGGCCAGGGCCGAGAGGGGCTTGTCCGGGTAGGCGACGCTGTCGATGCGGATGTTCGCCGGGCCGCTCTGCCAGCAGGCGATTTCCAGCAGGGTCTGGCCCCGGCGCACATGGCTCGCCGAGCTCACCAGGGTGGCGAACTCAATCTCGTGGCGGGCGAGGGCATAGCCGCTGTAGAGGGCGTTCTCCACCGTGCTGGTGGCGTAGTTCTCCTCGATGATGCGGGAGCGGTCGATGCCCTTTTTCGCCAGCCAGTCCGCCATCAGCTTGCCCTCGGTCTGGCGGTTCTGGGGCACGCCGCCGGTGAGGATGACGAGGGCCGCCGGATCGGCCTGGGCCAGGGCGCGGGTGGTCTCGAGGCGTCCCAGCAGGATGTCGTGCATGGAGCCATCGGGATTGAGGGCATAGCCCAGGGTGACGATGGCGCGGCGCCCCTTCTTCTCGCCCCGTCCCTGACGCTCCTTGAGGGGGGTGGCGACCACCCTGTCCACGGTGGCGAACAGTCGCTGCAAGTCGGCGGCGCGACCGGCATTGAGCTCGCCGACCCGCTTGAGGTAGCCATCGGATTTGGCCTGGTTGCCCTTGAAGCGCTGCCAGGTGGCCAGATAGGTGTTGATGTCCAGATCGTCCGGGGCGGCGGTGAGGGCCTGCTCGAACAGGGCGATGGCCCTGTCCACGTTGCCGTTGTAGATCTGGGCGTTGGCCGCCGAGATGAGCAGATCGGTGCGATAGGGCTCGAGCTGGTGGGCCTCCAGCAGCAGGGTGGTCACCTGCTCCATGTTGCTCGGCATCTTGGCGGTGAAGCCCGCATCGGAGACCCGGGCGGGGGAGTGGAAGATGCGGGCGGCGTCTGCCAGCAGCTGATCCACCACCTGGCGCTTGCTGATGAACTGCTCGTAATTCTGCTCCTTTTGCAGGGAGCGCACCGGGGCGGCCCAGGCATCGGATGAGACAACGAGCGGCAGCGTCAGCAGGCTGGTGAGGGTCAGGGCAATCGCGGTTTTCTTCATCATGGGGCTCCCTCTGGGGTGCGGGGCGCGATGCCGTGGCTCGTCCCCTGAATGCTTTTCCAATAAAAACAGATGCTTGGTTTGCTGCCTACTCTACTCCCTTCCCGATGAAAAAAACGTGAACCGTTCCGGTTATCCCGATGCCCCCCTCAGCGCAGCCCCAGACGTTCCTGCAGGAAGGCCAGCCAGGCCTCCACCTTGGCGGGCAGGTGGCGGCGCTTGGGATAGACGCACCAGATGCCGTGCTCGGGCAGGGCATGGTCTGGCAGGACGGGCACCAGCCGCCCGATGGCGAGATCCCGCGCCACGATGAAGTCCGGCATGTTGCCGATGCCAAGCCCCGCCAGCAGCGCGGTGTGGATGGCATCGCTGTTGTTGACCTCGAAATTGCCCCTGGGGGTGATGGCCACCTCTCCTTCGGGCCCGTGCAGCCGCCACTGGGTGCCGCCGCGAAACAGGGAGTAGAAGAGGCAGTTGTGGCGCTCGAGATCCGCCGGGGTGCGGGGCGTGCCGGCCTGCGCCAGGTAGGCGGGGGCGGCGCACAGGGTGCTGAGACAGGGGGCGAGGCGGCGGGCGACCAGGCTCGAATCCTCCAGCTCGCCGATGCGCACCGCCACGTCGAACCCCTCGGCCACCAGATCCTGCCGGGCGTCGCTCATCTCCAGCTGCAACTGCACCTCGGGGTGGAGGGCGAGAAACTCGGGGACAAGGGGGGCGATGTGGCGCCGGCCATAGACCATGGGCACCGTCACCCGCAGCAGGCCGCGGGGGGCCGATTGCAGGGCGCCGATGGCATCTTCCCCGTCGCTGGCCAGGCGCACTGCATGGCGCACCGTCTCGAAGTAGCGCTCCCCCGCCTCGGTGAGGGTGAGGGAACGGGTGGTGCGATAGAGGAGCTGGCAGCCGAGGGCCTGCTCGAGCTGGCTCACCTTCTTGCTCAGCACCGACTTGCTGAGGCCGAGCTGACGGGCGGCGCCGGAGAAGGTGCCCGACTCCACCACGGCGACGAAGGCGGGGAGCAGGGCGAAGGCTTCCTGGTTCATGTTGTTCTCGATATGGAAACAATGTTGTTCCAGGAGGGTAGATTATCCCCAAATCAAAAACAATTTACCCTGCTCGTCAGTTCAACCAAGGAGCAACCCCATGATCCCCCCGCTTGTTGACCGCGGCCCCGGCCGCCCCGCCCTCGGCCAGACACTTGGCCAGACCCTGGGTGCCCTGGCCGCCTTCGCCGCCGGCCTGCTGCTGGCGCTGATGATCGCCCAGAACGGCGCCCTGTCCCGCGCCACCGACCCCTGGCTCGCGAGCTGGCTGGCCCACGGGGTCGGCAGCCTGGTGGCCGGGCTCCTGTGGTGGCTCTCCCCAAGGCCCCCGACGCCGGAGGCGGCCCCGCCCTGGGCCTGGCTCGGCGGTCTGCCGGGGGCGCTCACCGTGGTGCTGGCGGCCCTCTGCCTCAACTCGCCCCTCGGCATGGCGGGCACCCTGGCCCTGCTGCTGCTCGGCCAGCTGCTGTTTGGTGCCCTGTGCGATGGCCTCGGCTGGCTCGGACTGGCTCGCCGCCGCCCCTCGGGAAAGGACGCGCTCGCCACCCTGCTGGTGATGGCCGGCGCCCTGCTTATCGTGCTGCATTAGGAGAGACACCATGACCTTATTGATCCTGCTGGGACTGCTGAACGGCGTGGCGGTGAGCCTGTCGCGCACCCTCAATGGCCGCCTCGCCAGCGCCCGGGGCGCCATGACGGCGTCCCTTGCCAACCACCTGCTCGGCTTCGGGCTGCTCGGCGCCCTGCTCATCCTCAAAGGGGCACCCTGGGAGCGGCTCGCCGGGCTCGATCCCTGGCTGCTGCTCGGCGGGGTGCTGGGGGCGCTGTTCGTCGCCATCAGCAGTTGGGCCATCGGCCGGATCGGCGCCCTGGCCTGCGCCCTGCTCATCGTCACGGGCCAGCTGGCGGGGGGCGCCCTGCTCGATGCCCTGGCCGGACGGCTGGCCGCGAGCGATCTGCTCGGCATCCTGCTGGTGCTGGCGGGGGCTGCGCTGCAACGCTGGCAGGGCGGCAAGTCGCGCTCCCGAGGGTGAGTGATGCGGTGATGGCCTGGGTAAACCGGCAGGGATGACAAGAGTGTCGCCCTGCCTGGATGCCAAAGGCGGCTCGCCAGCCGGATCAGGGCCCAGATGAAAAGGAAAAGGCGAAAGAAAGGGAGGGAAAGGAAGAAACAGGAAGGCAACAGAGAGCAAAGAAAGAGAGGCGCCTGTCACCCTGGGCCGCCCTCAACAGCAGAACACCGGCGCAAGGCCGGTGTTCTGAACAGCATGGCGGCGGGCCCGGCGGGGCGCGCGGTCAGGGCCGCTTAGGCGTAGAAAGCCTCGACGGTGCCCTTGACGGTGATCAGCATGGGGTTGCCGTAGCGATCCTTGGCCTTGGGGGAGGGGATCTTCACCCAACCTTCGCTGATGCAGTACTCCTCGACATTGGTGCGCTCCTTGCCGTTCACGCGAATGCCGATCTCGTGCTGGAAGCACTCCGCCACATGGTGCGGGCTGCGCGGGTTGGCCGCCAGACGGTCGGGCAGTGCAGGTTTGTTGTCGCTCATTTTATAGACCTGAGTGTGATAAAAAGTGGGTCATTGTAGGCAATGCCCGTCATGGGCTCAAGGCCGGGTTGCGTCCCATGGGGGTGGACAAGGTCTGGCTACAGTTGCAGCTCGGGCAACAGCGTCGCCTGCGCCTGAAAATGGTGGCAACGGTGCTCAACGTCGTCTCTGTAACGTGCCAGATAAGCCAGCTCGGCGGGATTGTCTGTCTCAACCAGGGCGATGGCGGCATCAAGCTGATGCAGTATGTCGCTGGCCATCTTGTGCAAGGTCTGCTGCAACAGGCGTTTGGGCAGCTCGCATGCCTCGGCCATCTCCAGCAACTGCCATGCGTTGACCGCCTCGGGAGCAAACTCGTCGCCTATGGCCATGGCCAGATGCTGGTTGAACTCGGGGTAAAGCCCCACATTGACCAGATCGTACCAGGGGGTGGGCATCAGCCCTGCTTTTGATACGAAGAAGCTGTAGTTCTTGCCGTGGGCATCGTGATTGTTGACGCAGAGGTTGAAGAGCAGCCATTGCAGCATGTCCAGTCTGGCCTGCGCCGGATTGACACAGAGGGCGCTGAGACTGAACAGCCGTGGCAGGCTCACCCCTTCCCGAATATGGGCCACGTCCCGCCCGTCACCGAAGTTGCGTTCATATTTTCGGGCGACGGGAAACCCCAGCCCCTGACAGGCATCGATCATGTGACGACGGCGCACCCTCAAGCCATCCTCGTCAAGGCGCCGATCGAACCGTTCCACCAGCAAGCTTCGGTGGGACTTATCGCCTTGGCCGACCCTGTGCAGTTCGACCCGCGCCACCGGCATGCCCAGCAGTGCGGCCAGTCGCATGGTCACAAACTCATTGATCACCAGATGAGGGTGATGCTCGAACTTGAGGAGGTGGGTGGAACAGAGCTCGCCCTCGCCAAATCCCAGCGCCCCCTCGAGTCGCAGCAGGTTGAGCTTGGCCTGCACACCCGCAACCGAGAGGCGGGGGCGACCATCCCAGACTTCCAGCGGCCAGATCTCGGGCTGATCGAGGCGCAGCAACAGCTCCTCTGGGGTGATGGGGCGAAACCGGGTGGGGACGTCGGGCTCTGCGGGCAGGGTAAAGGTGACAGCCCCGGAGACATCGCGGCCGATGCCGTGGATCAGGGCAAAGAGATTGCTGCGCGAAACGGAGAGCGCCTCAATCAGGTGCTCCAGCCCGCGATTTTCAGGCAGCAAGTTGCCGAGATACGCCCGGATCTGGGCGCTGCTGGCCGAACCATCCAGCGCCAGCGGCGGGGAGAGCGGGAAGCCACGCGCCTGCCACTCAGGTGTATAGCCGAGCTGAAACGCATCCTGGCTGGAGTCATACTCGAGATGGCCGATCAGCTGGTTACCCAGCCGAAGTTCCAGCCGATGGTGCTCAGAACCACTCATCATCACCGACCTCGGGTTGGCTGTTGCCGCTCGCTACCTGTGAGCCCACTTCCTGCACCAGTTGCAAGTGCAGCCCCAGCGCCTTCATCACCTGCAGCAGGGTCGAGAGGTAGACATCTCCCCCTTTTTCAATCTTGATCAGGGTCTTCTTGGAGATGCCGCACAGTGAGGCCGTCACCTCCTGGGTCATCCTGGCGGCCTTGCGTCTCTCGCGGATCGCCAGCCCCAGGGAGGCGGGATCCAGTTCTTTCGGGCCGGCTTGCAACGATGCGTCTGCCATCATGATCACGAAAAAAAGTGTAGGTTGTTACACCTTAACCCATGGCGTGAGAATACATCAATCAAATGTGTACGATGGTGCACTTTTGATGGTTCTGGTACTGGTTGCAAGATAAAAGTGTAGAGGAATCTACAAAGCTGTTGGCGATTCACATAGTTACAACACTATCTCCTCCGCAGTGGAGTAGGGACTAGTGTCTGGATGTATGGAGTTAAATCCGATCACATCGTAAGTCAATTTTTAATAAAGATTCATATGGTAATGCCGATAGTAATTGAAGACTAGATTGAATCTTAGACTCTGCGGCAAGGACACTATGTTACTCTCAATTCGCACCAATAGTACTGCAATAGCTGCACAACGTAATCTTAGTAGTCTGATGGGGTCTTTTGACTCATCTCTCAAGCGTTTATCTTCGGGCTTGCGTATCAACAGCGCAGCAGATGATGCTGCGGGACTTCAGATCAGTAATCGTCTGACAAGCGAAATCAATGGTAGCAATGGAGCGATTCGAAATATCAATGATGCCATCTCCGTTATCAATGTTGCTGATGGGGCAATGGACGAGTCGATGAATCTCATGCAGCGTATGCGTACACTTGCTCTGCAGGCTGGTAGTGGCATCAATTCGGCAGATGACCGGGCAGCACTCAATATGGAGTTCCAGCAGATGCGTTTGGAAATGGATCGGATCGCAACCAAGACAACTTTTGCTGGACAGAGCCTATTGGCCGGGACATATGAAGGGGTGTTTTCTATAGGAGCTTATGCTGGTCAAAACATGGTCATCACAGATATGAATGCGCAAACCAAAAACCTTGGAGAAATGGTTTGGCAGTCTCGCAGTCCAACCAGCAGTAAACCTGGTGCTCACAGCATTGATGGTCTTCAGTTAGGTGCCCAACCTATCACACTCAACGGCGTGACGTTCGACACAAACTATCCAACGCTAGAAGCGTTTGTTGCTGACATCAATAGCACTAGCTTCCCAAATAACCAGAGCCCGATAGAAGCTGTACAGCACCCATTCTCGGTAAGATCGTCAATCGATCTGTCCACTCTTCCTTCCTATATCGATATCGAAGGACAGACGGTGGATTTGACAACGGGCATCGACATGACTGGCTGGGATCCTGTGAACCCCACGTCGGAAAATAGTTGGTTGATGGCAACGGTCGTCCATCGGATCAACATGGCGGCACAATCTGCAGGTCTTGGATTTTCCGTCAGTGGTTCGTATAACAACAACCCTGCTAATAATCAGCTTACGATACATAGCTCTCAAGGAAATAGCCTTACTCTGGCAAATGGCAGCATTCATCCACCCCAGCCACCCCAGCCTGCACCTCCGGCTCCTCCTATTCCACCAATCTCTGCTAATCCGTCACTTTCTGCCCTTCTCACGGATGTGAGTAGTACAACTTATATTGGACAACTTGAACTGAGCTCATCAGGTACTCGATATTCAAATATTGATATGGAAGGTAACACGTTGGGCTCTCTTGGATTTTTCCTTCAAGATAAGCAGAAATATACAGTCGATAACATTGATGTGCTGAGCGAGAGCAACGCCAGTCGTGCTATTAGGACCCTGGATGCAGGCATGAAGCAGCTTGGCGTACAGCGATCCCAGATTGGCGCTCAGGCTAACTCACTCGAAGCGAGAGGGCGTAGTTTGAGTACGAGCCATGAAAATCTGAGTGCTGCTCGCGCACGGATTCGGGATGCTGACATAGCGAGTGAGTCTGCACGCATGGTTCGGGTGCAGATCATGCAGCAGGCCAGTGCCAGTATATTAAGTCAAGCTAACAGTCGTCCCAAATTAGCGCTGAGCTTGTTGCAGTGAGATAGCACCAAGGATTAGTTTATTGTGAAATGCTCATGGGGGTGATTTTCGTTATCACGATAAACTGTAAGGTATATGATGCCTTTTCGAGGGGATGACCGGTGCACTCATCATAGATACAGATGGTATGAAAGTCTCTTTTGATGAAAATACGTGCAGAGTCAATATATTCGTCATTAAGCCTAACACTTTAAGCTTAGTGTTGGATTATCTGATTGTTTAGTTCTCAAGTGTTCTTCTTGCCTTCCCAAGAAACGGTACAACGATGTTAATGATCATAACAAATACGAAATAGAAAGGGAGCCGGTTAGGCTCCCTTTGGTACGCTGATATCATTATGGCTGAGGCGGATACGCAGCCGGACCATTCACGGCCAAGGGCATGTGGCCAGTGCGCCCCTTATCGATTGGTCGCGGCCTTCATCCCTTCCACAAACTCCTTCAGACGGGTGAGCATATGCTCCGGGTTCTGGTGGTGGGTCTCGATGATCTTCACCACTGCCGAACCCGAGATGGCGCCGGCGGCGCCAGCCTTGATGGCATCGCGTACCTGGGCCGGTTCGCTGATGCCAAAGCCGAGCAAGGCGGGGGGGGCGTTGAACTCGCGCAGGGAGTTGATGAGGCCCTCCACCGGCATGCCGGCCTTGGTCTCGGCACCGGTCACGCCAGCACGGCTCACCAGATAGGTGTAACCGTTACCCAGCTCCGCCACCTGCTTCAGGGTTTCGGCGTCGCCATTGGGCGGGGCGATAAAGATGCTGTCGATGCCGAACTTGTCGGCCGCCGCCTTGTAGGGGGCGCACATCTGCACCGGCACGTCGGCCACCAGCACCGAATCCACCCCCGCCTGCTGGCACTTCTCGTAGAAGCCGTCGATGTGGCGCACATAGACCAGGTTCGCGTAGACCAGGAGGCCAATGGGGAGCTGCGGGTACTTGGCGCGGATGCGGGCGAGCAGGCCGAAGCAGTCGTCCGGGGTGGTGTGGCTGGCAAAGGCACGCAGGGCGGCACCCTGAATGGTGGGGCCGTCCGCCACCGGATCGGAGAAGGGAATACCGAGCTCGAGGGCGTCGGCGCCCCCTTGGACCAGGGCATCGACGATGGCCAGGGACAGTTCGGGGGTGGGGTCACCCAGCATCACGAAGGGCACGAAGGCGCCCTGATTGGCCTTGTCCAGACGGGAGAAGAGTTGAGCGTAACGGTTCATGACAAGGTTCCTTCTTTTTCAAAGATGTCGGCAACGGTGAAGATGTCTTTGTCGCCACGGCCGGAGAGGTTGACGATGAGCACCTGCTCTTTTTCCGGTTCACTGCGGGCCATCTTGAGGGCATGAGCCAGGGCGTGGGAGGACTCCAGCGCCGGGATGATGCCTTCGGATTTGGCCAGCTCCTGGAAGGCGTCCAGCGCCTCCTTGTCGGTCACCGAGGGGTACTCGGCGCGGCCGATGGCGGCCAGGTGGGCGTGCTGGGGGCCGACGGAGGGGAAGTCCAGCCCCGCCGAGACGGAGTAGGACTCCTGAATTTGGCCCTGATTGTCCTGCATCAGGTAGGAGTGCATGCCAAAGAAGACCCCCTTGCTGCCGTGACCGAGCGGCGCCCCGTGCTCGCCGCTCTCGATGCCGTGGCCACCGGGTTCGACCCCGATAAGGCGCACGGAAGGCTCATCGATAAAGTCCGCAAACATGCCGATGGCATTGGAGCCGCCGCCGACGCAGGCGATCACCGCATCGGGCAGGCGCTCTTCTTTTTCGAAGCACTGGGCCTTGGCCTCTTCCCCGATCATCTTCTGGAACTCCCGCACGATAGTGGGGAAGGGGTGGGGACCGGCGGCGGTGCCGAGCAGGTAGTGGGCGGTCTCGTAGTTGGCAGCCCAGTCGCGCAGCGCCTCGTTGCAGGCATCTTTGAGGGTGCTGGAGCCGGAGTGCACCGGGATCACGGTGGCGCCCATCAGCTTCATGCGAAACACGTTCGGCTTCTGGCGCTCGCAATCCTTGGCCCCCATGTAGACCCGGCACTTGAGGCCGAGCAGGGCGCAGGCCAGCGCCGTCGCCACACCGTGCTGACCGGCGCCGGTCTCGGCGATGATCTCGTGCTTGCCCATGCGCTTGGCAAGCAGGGCCTGGCCCAGCACCTGGTTGGTCTTGTGGGCGCCGCCGTGCAGCAGATCTTCACGCTTGAGGTAGAGGCGGGTCTTGGTGCCCTTGGTCAAATTGCGGGTGAGGGTGAGCGGCGTCGGGCGACCGGCGTACTCGGTCAGGAGCGCCTGAAACTCGGCGACGAAGGCCGGATCATCCTTGGCATCGACGAAGGCCTTCTCCAGCTGGAGCAGGGCGGGGATGAGGATCTGGGGCACATACATACCACCAAATTCACCGAAAAACGGATTGAGCAGGGTCATACATTATTCCTTGTGCTTATGGGCAAACGCAGTTCATTAATTCGTTGAATGAGTCACGGGGGCGCTCACAGTTGGCGCAGGGCGCCAAAGGCGGCCGCCAGCTTGTGGGCATCCTTCCTGCCCGGGGCACTCTCCACCCCGGAGTTGAAATCAAGGCCCACACAGCCCACCCGGGCGGCCTCGAGGGCGTTGTCGGGGTTGAGCCCCCCTGCCAGCATCAGTTTGCTCTTGTCGAGCCCGGCCAGCAGAGTCCAGTCGAACGCCTGACCGGTGCCGCCGCTCTGGCTGCCGACTTTCGTATCCAGCAGCAGGCGATCCGCCGGGTAGTCGAGGGCGGGCAGGGGCTCGCCACTTGTGACTCCAACCGCTTTCCAGATCTGGCAGCCTGCCGGCAGCAGGGGGCGCAGGGTCTCGACATAGGCGGCATCTTCATCCCCGTGCAGTTGCACGGCGGCGAGCCCCAGCGCATCCACCGTCTTGGCGATGGTGGCGGGCTGGGCATTGCGAAACACCCCGACGTAAGAGAGCGGCGCACCCGCCATCACGGCGCGGGCGGCGGGAATGTCCACGTAGCGCGGGCTTTTCGCCACAAAGATGAGGCCGCCGAACACGGCGCCCGCCTGATGGGCGGCGGCGGCGTCCTCGGGACGAGTCAGGCCGCACACCTTGTTCTGGCCGAGCACGAGCTTGCGCACCGCGGCCTCCAGATCCGGCTCCGCCATGAGGGAAGATCCCACCAGGAAGCCCTTGGCGTGGTGGCGCAGGGCCGCCACCTGGGCGCGGTGGTTGATGCCGGATTCGCTGATCACCACCCGATCCCCCGGGATCCTGGCCGCCAGCTGCCGGGTGCGGGCGAGATCGACGCTCAAATCCCGCAGATCCCGGTTGTTGATGCCAATCACCGGGGCGCCGAGGTCGATGGCGCGGGTCAGCTCCTCCTCGTTGCTCACCTCGGTGAGCACCCCGAGGCCCAATTCTTTCGCCACTTTGAACAGGGCGCGATACCCCTCGTCGGTGAGCACGGAGAGCATCAGGAGGATGGCGTCCGCCTGATAGTGGCGGGCCAGATAGACCTGATAGGGGTCAATCATGAAGTCCTTGCAGAGCACCGGCTGCTGGACGCGGCCCCGTACCCGGGGCAGGAAGGCGAAATCCCCCTGGAAGAACTTCTCGTCCGTCAGCACCGAGATGGCGGTGGCGTAGTGGCCATAGATGTCGGCGATGGCCTCCGGGCTGAAGTCGTTGCGGATCAAGCCCTTGGAGGGGGAGGCCTTCTTGCACTCCAGAATGAAGCGGGTGGAGCCTTGGCGCAGATCCCCCTCGAAGTCCCGATCGCTCGGGGTCAGCGCGTCCTGGAAGCTCGCCAGGGGCTGGCTCTCCTTGCGGGCGGCGACCCACTCCTGCTTGGCCGCCACGATCTTGCCGAGAATGGTCTGGCTGATGGAGGCCATGTTCAGAAAGGCGTGGGGAGCAATGACATCTGACATCTCGTTATCCTTGCGAAGCTGGCTGTTGCCCGTCGGGCGTTCTGGGTGAGTGCCCCTGGGGCACGCTGTGGTGGTGGCTGACATCATGCCTCCTGATGGCTCAGGGTGGCGAGATCCCGGGCGAGGAGGGCGGCCTGGCCGCTTGCCAGCACCGCCAGCACCCGGGCGGCGGCCTGCCTAAAGTCCGGGGCCTCGCCCGCCATGACCAGGAGCGGCGCCACGTTGGCGGCGATGGCGGCGTTGTGGGCCGGGCTGCCGCGCCCTTCCAGGATGGCGGCGGTGATGGCGCGGTTCTCCTCGGGCTCACCGCCCTGGATGGCGCTGACCGGGTAGGTGTCGAGGCCAAAGTCCGCCGGGGTGAGCAAGTACTCGCGAATTTCGCCGTCGCGGATCTCCGCCACCTGGGTCGGGCCGTGGATGGCAATCTCGTCGAGACCGGCGCCGTGCACCACCATACCGGTTTTCAGGCCGAGTGCCAGCAGGGTTTCGGCGATGGGGCGCACCAGCTCGGGGGCATAGACCCCCATCAGCTGGAAGCTGGGGCGAGCGGGGTTGATGAGCGGCCCCAGCACGTTGAACAGGGTGCGGGTCTTGAGGGCCTGGCGCACCGGCATGGCATGGCGCACCCCGGCGTGGTACTGGGGGGCGAACAGGAAGCAGACCCCGAGCTCGTCCAGGCAGCGGCGGGCCTGGGCCGGGCTCATGTCGAGCTTGATGCCCATTTTATCGAGCAGATCGCTCGACCCCGACTTGCTCGAGACCGAGCGGTTGCCGTGCTTGGCCACTTTCAGGCCGCAGGCGGCGGCCACCAGGGCCGAGGTGGTGGAGACGTTGATGGTGTTGAGGCCGTCCCCTCCGGTGCCGACGATGTCGCAGAAGGCATAGTCCGGGCGCGGGAAGTCGCGGGCTTCGGCCAAGAGCGCCTCGGCGGCGCCGGCGATCTCCTCCGGGGTCTCCCCCTTGATCTTGAGGGCGGTCAAAAGGCTCGCGAGCACGATGGGATCCACTTCACCACGAACCACCTGGCCGAAGGCGTCGCGGGCGGCGTCGCGGGTGAGAGACTGACCCTGATAGAGGGTGTTGAGATGTTGATGCATGGTCTCTTCCTTACCGCACGTGGCTTTCTGGACGGGTGACATGGGCGAGGGCCTGGGTGAGCAGGCGGGCCCCTTCGCTGGTCATGATGGATTCCGGGTGGAACTGGAAGCCCAGCACCCGCTCGTCACGCTGCTCGATGGCCATGGGCATGCCCTGATAGTGGGCAATCACCTGCAACTCTTGTGGCACATAGGTGGCCACCAGGGAGTGGTAGCGGGCCACCGGCAAGGGGCTCGGCAGCCCCGCGAAGGCGCCATGGCCGTTGTGCTCGATGAGGGAGCGCTTGCCGTGGACGATTTCCCCCGCCGCCCCGACGGTGCCGCCGTAGGCTTCGCACAGGGCCTGATGACCGAGGCAGATGCCGAGGATGGGCACCCGGCCCCGGGCCAGCTTGATGAGATCGATGAGGCAGCCCGCCTCATGGGGAGCGCCCGGCCCCGGGGAGAGCACCAGCACGGCGTCCCCTTCGCAGGCGTCGATCTCCTGCATGATGCGGCTCGCAGGCAGGCTGTTGCGGTAGATGCGCACCGGGTAGCCCAGGGTGCGGAACTGGTCGACGAGGTTGTAGGTAAACGAGTCGAAGTTGTCGAGCAGGAAGATGTTAGTCATGGCTCACGTCCTTGTGTTGTTCCTGCTGGGCGCTGAGGGCCTGCAGGGAGGTGCCATGGCTGGCAGCGATGGCGGCCAGCACGGCCGCCGCCTTGGCGCGGGTCTCGTCCGCCTCGGCCTGGGGTTTGGAGTCATAGACCACCCCGGCGCCGGCCTGGACATGGGCGACCCCCTCTTTCACGAAGGCGGAGCGGATGACGATGCAGGTGTCCATCTCCCCTGCGCCGTTCAGGTAACCCACGGCGCCGCCGTAGCTGCCGCGACGCTTGCCTTCCACCATGCGGATAAGCTCGCTGGCGCGCAGCTTGGGGGCACCGGTCAGGGTGCCCATGTTCATGCAGGCCTGGTAGGCGTGCAGGGCGTCAAGGTCGGCGCGAAGGGTGCCCACCACCCGGGAGACCAGGTGCATGACGTGGCTGTAGCGATCCACTTTCAGCAGATCCTTGACGTAGCGGGTGCCGGGGGCGGAGATGCGGGCGATGTCGTTGCGGCCCAGATCCACCAGCATCAGGTGCTCGGCCACCTCTTTCTCGTCCTGGCGCAGCTCCAGCTCGATGCGGCCGTCCAGATCCAGGTTGATGCTGCCGTCCGGGTTGAGGCCACGGCGGCGGGTGCCGGCGATGGGGTACATCTCCACCTGGCGGCTGTTGGCGCAGAACTTGACCGCGCTCTCGGGGGAGGCGCCAAACAGGGTGAAGCCCTCGTCCTGCACGTAGAACATGTAGGGGCTGGGGTTGGTCTGCTTGAGGCGGCGATAGGCGGCGACGGGATCCGGGCAGGGGAGGGAGAAGCTGCGGGACGGCACCACCTGGAAGATGTCACCACGGCGGATGAAGCCCTTGAGCTTCTCGACCTCGGCGCAGAACTGCTTGTCCCCCTTGTCGACGGCCAGGGCGCCGGTCAGCGGCGCCGTGCCCTGCGGCGCAGGCAGCGGCTGCTGACAGGCCTGCTTGAAGGACTCGAGGCGAGCGGTCAGGCGGGCGTAGCGCGCGTCCAGCTGCTCATCCTCTTCGCCGCCGAACAGGCAGGCCACCAACTGGGTGCTCTGCTTGATGTGGTCGATGGTGATCAGGGTCTCGGCCACATAGAAGCAGTAGTCAGGGCAGTCGTTGCTCCCCTCTGGCACCTCGGGCAAGTCTTCAAAGGAGGCGATGAGGTCGTAGGCGAAGCTGCCCGCCATGAAGAGGGCCTCTTTGCCCTGCTGGCATTGCAGCTCCCGCTGCAGGGTGCGCAGCACGTCCAGCACGCTGCTGCCCTTGAGGCGGCTGTCTTCGTCAAGCTCCCGATCGGACGCCGGGAAGTCGAGGTGCAGCTCGTCCGCCACCCGGGTCTGGGTGATGACGGCGGGCAGGCGCTGCTCCAGCAGGCGCAGCAGGGCGGCGCCGTTGTCGCCGAGGGGGCGCACCTGCACGGCGCGGCCGCGGCACTCGATGCGCAGGCAGGCGTCCACCAGCAGCAGGCTCTGGGTGCCGGCCTTGGAGTCGATCTCCACCGATTCGAGCAGCAGGTTGTTGGGTCTGTCCTGGCAGAGTCGGGTATAGAGTGCCAGGGGGTCTGTCACATAGGGGGCATTGAGCCGGATGGTATCGAATTCGCCCAGGGGCAAACGGGTCTTGTTGCCTGTCATAATGCCTTCCCTTGCATGTGTTGTGTGTCACCGATGGTCATGGCGCTGTCTCTCTTGAAAATGGGTCGGGTTCGGGTCACGTCAGCGAGTTCGCCATCGCCATGTCAGTGTGCTTCTCTGAATTGTCGGTTTCATCACAGGTCCATTTGCCGGATAATAAAAAAGCCCGCTGGGGTCAGCGGGCTTTTTCTTTGGGTTCTTAACTTGCTGTCAGATTACAGGTACAGCAACGACCACACGCCCGCATGTCAGGGAGTGTGCCACCACCAGATGGTCAGGATGGAAGTCGCTTGCATGAGATTGAGTCCTGTAAAAAGATGTTTGCAATGAAGTGCCTACAGAAAACGATAAAGCCGCGGCCAAGTCAAGTCGCTTTTTTGCCGGCCTTTTCCAGGCAGGTCCCAAACAAGAGCGAAACACGCCGATGAGATTCGATCTTCATTGCCACACCACCGCCTCGGACGGGGTGCTGAGCCCCGCCGACCTGGTGCGCCGCGCCGCCGAAAAAGGGGTGGAGGTGTTAGCGGTCACTGACCACGATACCCTCGACGGGCTTGAGGAGGTGCGCCAGACCATCTCGGCCGACCAGTTGCCACTGCGCCTGGTGAGCGGGGTGGAGATCTCCACCGGGTGGGAGCATCACGAGATCCACATCGTGGCCCTCGGGGTGGACGAGAAAAATCCCCAGTTGCTCGCCTTTCTGGCAGGGCAGCGGGCTCGCCGGGAGGCGCGCGCCGAGGAGATCGGGCGTCGTCTGGAGAAGTGCCTCATCCCGGGCACCTATGAAGAGGCCAAGCAGCTCGCCGGTGACGCCGCCGTGACCCGGGCCCACTTTGCCCGGGTGCTGGTGGCGCGCGGGGTGGCCGACAATATGCAGAAGGTGTTCAAGAAGTACCTGAGCCGGGGCAACAAGGGCTATGTGCCCGCCGAGTGGCCCGGGATGGGGGAGGCCATCGAGGCCATCCACGCCGCAGGCGGGCTGGCGGTGCTGGCCCACCCGAGCCGCTACAATCTCACCGCCAAGTGGATCAAGCGGCTGCTGGTGGCCTTCAAGGCCGTCGGGGGGGATGCCATGGAGGTCTCCCTGCCCCAGCAGAGCCCACAGGAGCGGGCGAATCTCGGCCAGTGGGCCAGGGAGCACGATCTCTATATTTCGGTGGGGTCCGATTTTCACTTCCCCTCCAACTGGACCGAGCTTGGCCGCCACCTCTGGCTCCCCAAGGAGGGGATGCCGCTGTGGCTCGGTCACCCCGGTCATTTCGGGCTCACCCCCGAGGAGCATGCGGGCCTGCTGGCCAGCCGCTGACCCCCCGGGCCGGCATCTTTGATGCAGGCGAGTCTGCGTCAAACAGGTTAAGGTAGTGTCATGGGCCAAGGGGCCCTTGACCATGAAGCGGGCAACGAGCGTGCCCCCTATCGCGAGAAGAGCATATGAGTCAGCATTTTTACGTACATCCCGACAATCCCCAGGTTCGCCTCATCAGCCAGGCGGTGCAGATCCTGCAAAACGGCGGCGTCATCGTCTATCCCACCGACTCCGGCTACGCCCTGGGCTGCCAGATGGGCAACAAGGATGCCCTGGAGCGCATCTGCCGCATCCGTCGCATCGAGCCGAACCACGACTTCACCCTGGTGTGCCGGGATCTCTCGGAGATCTCCACCTATGCCAAGGTGGACAACACCGCCTTCCGGCTGGTCAAGAACAACACCCCCGGACCCTACACCTTCATCTTCAAGGCCACCAAGGAGGTGCCGCGTCGCCTCATGAACGAGAAGAAGAAGACCATCGGCATCCGGGTCCCGGCCAACAACATCGCGCTGGCCTTGCTCGAGGCCCTCGGTGAGCCGCTGCTCTCCACCACCCTGATCCTGCCGGGCTCCGAGATGGCGGAGTTCGACCCCGAGGAGATCGCCGACAAGCTCGGCAAGCAGCTGGATCTGGTGGTCAACGGCGGGTATCTGGGCGAGCAGCCCACCACTGTGGTGGACTTCTCCGACGACGAGCCCGTGCTGCGTCGCCGCGGTGCCGGGGATCCGACGCCGTTTGAGTGATCTTGCCGACCCCGTGCCCGCGCTGACAACCCCCGCGGGCACGACGGGGGAGGCTTCCCTTCCCCCGCCCATCGCCACCGTGCTGGGGCAGCCCTACCATGAGCTGCCCCAGGACTTGTTCATCCCCCCCGATGCGCTGGAGGTGTTTCTCGACACCTTCGAGGGGCCGCTCGATCTCTTGCTCTACCTCATCCGGCGCCAGCAGCTCGACATCCTCAACCTGCCCATCCTGCAGATCACCGCCCAGTACATGGAGTACGTGGATCTGATGCAGGGGCTCAACCTCGAGCTGGCGGCGGAATACCTGCTGATGGCGGCCTGGCTCGCGGAGATAAAGTCCCGCTTGCTGCTGCCCAAGGCCCCGGAGCTGGAAGACGAGGAGGAGGGGGAAGATCCCCGCGTCACCCTCATTCGTCGCCTGCAGGAGTACGAGCGCTACAAGCTGGGGGCGGAGCGGGTCAATGCCCTGCCGAGGGTGGAGCGGGAGATCTTCGTCGCCGCCGCCATGGCGCCGGATTTTGGTGCCTTGAAGCCATTGGCGCCCGATGTTTCTCTGGTTGAACTCGCCCTTTACATGCAAAGTGTGGTAAAACGCGCGACTCATTTTGAACATCACCAGATCCGCCGCGAGCAGATCCCGACCCGGGTACGGATGGCGGAGATCCTCGCCATGCTCTCCCTGGGCCAGACCCTGCGCCTGGAGCAGGTGCTGCGGGCCGAGGAGGGGCGCATGGGAGTGCTGGTGACCTTCCTGGCCCTGCTGGAGCTGTGCAAGGAGCAATTGATCTGGATCTTGCAGGCGGAGCCCCTGGGCCCCATCCATTTTGCCCTGGCCAGTCAGGGGAAAGGGGAGGAGCATGAGCATCTACACTGAGCGAGGGGCGGCGCCAGGGGCGCGGACCCGGGAGGTCCACCGTGGCGCTGCCTGCTGAACGATTGAAGACCCTGATCGAGGCGGCGATCTTCGTGGCGGGGCGTCCCCTCACGGTGAGCGAAATCAAGGGCAGCGTGCTCTCGGACTACCCGGTCACCGGCCGCTATGTCCAGCTGCTGCTGGCAGAGCTCAGACAGGATTACAGCGAGCGGGGGGTCGAGCTCAAAGAGGTGGCCTCCGGCTGGCGTTTCCAGGCCCGCCAGGAGTATGCCGAGGAGCTGTCGCGCCTGTGGAGCGAGCGGGCTCCCCGTTATTCCCGCGCCGTGATGGAGACGCTGACGCTGATTGCCTATCGTCAGCCCATCACCCGGGCGGAGATAGAAGCCATCCGCGGGGTGGCGGTGTCGAGCCAGATCGTCAACACCCTCAAGGAGCGTGGCTGGGTGCGCAGCATCGGCCACAAGGAGGTGGCGGGTCGCCCCGAGCTGCTCGCCACCACCCGTGAATTTCTGGACTATTTCAACCTGCAGAGTCTGGAGCAGCTCCCCGAGCTGGATCCCGAGCTGCAGGCCCCCTTGTCGCTCATGCCGGGCGAGGGCGGTGACGGTCAGCCTCTGGCAGGCCGTGCTGAGCATGAACATGGTGGGGAGGCCAACGGGGCCGTCCCACAAGAGCCAAGGTTGTCCGCGATGTCGGCGGGCAGCGATCAACAATCAGGTAAACCCGATGAGTGAAAAACTGCAAAAAGTATTGGCCCGCGCGGGTCAAGGCTCCCGTCGTGAGATGGAGGCCCTGATCACCGCAGGTCGGGTCAGCGTGGATGGCAAGGTCGCCACGCTGGGGGATCGCGTCGAAGTGAACGCCGTGATCCGGGTGGATGGCCACCAGGTCAAGACCCGCGCCGCAGAGGAAGTGATCTGCCGCGTGCTGGCCTACCACAAGCCCGAAGGGGAGATGTGCACCCGCCACGATCCGGAAGGACGTCCCACCGTGTTTGATCGTCTGCCCAAGATGGATGGCGCCCGCTGGATTGCGGTCGGCCGCCTCGACGTCAACACCTCCGGTCTCTTGCTGTTCACCACCGACGGTGAACTGGCGAACCGCCTGATGCACCCGAGCCACGAAGTGGAGCGGGAATACGCGGTGCGCGTCTTTGGCGAGATCACCGAAGCCATGCTGCAGCGCCTGCGCAAGGGCGTGCAGCTGGAAGACGGCATGGCCAAGTTCAACAAGATCAAGCCGGCCGGCGGTGAAGGGCTGAACCAGTGGTTCAACGTCACCCTGACCGAGGGCCGCAACCGGGAAGTGCGCCGCCTGTGGGAATCCCAGGAAGTGCAGGTGAGCCGCCTGATGCGTATCCGCTACGGCGACGTCAAGCTGGATCGCGGCATCCCCCGCGGCGGCTGGCAGGAGCTGAAACTGCCCGAAGTGAACTACCTGCGCGGCCTGGTCAACCTGCCCAACGAGACCGAGTCCAAGGTCGATCTGCAGCAGGATGGCAAGAGCACCCGCCACAAGCAGGCCGCCCAGATCCGTCGCGCCGTCAAGCGCCACAAGGAGATGCAGGGCAAGGAGCCGCGCGCCCGTGCCACCACCGCCCGTCGCAAGCCGGCCTCCTCCACCCGCAATTCCGGCACCGGCAGCAAGTAAGCCGCCACCACGGGCCGCTCGCCCCGGACACGCCACAAGCCCGCACCCCAAGGTGCGGGCTTTTTTGTTTTCTGCTCCTGCCGGGCTCCTTGAGACTGAATCGCACAGGGGAGAGAAAGGGCCAGACAAGCTCCTCCCCCTTTTGAAGGGGGAGGCTGGGAGGGGGTGAGTAGTTGTTATGCTGACAGGGGTCATAGTCGGAGGAATACTGTCATGAACGAGAAGCCAGTTCGTGTTTTCAACCGCGAGGCCACGCTGGATAAACGGCGTGAACAGCGAAACAATCCAACAGAGCCTGAACGGCGATTGTGGCAGACGCTTCGGGCTGGGCAACTCGGAGTCAAGTTTCGCCGTCAGCAAGGTATAGGCCCATACATTGCGGATTTTTACTGCCCCGGGCGGTTGTTGGTCATTGAGGTTGATGGCGACAGCCATTTCGACATGCGGGGTTTGCGTCATGACAAGCGACGGGATGCCTACATGGCGGCCCTGTCGCTGACGGTACTGAGATTTAGCAACAGGGAGGTGATGGAAAATCTACCCGGGGTGGTTGTCTCTATTCGGGCATGGCTTGATCGCGTCTGACCCCACCCCAGCCCTCCCCTTGCCAGGGGAGGGGGCCAGAGTGCCCTCTGTACGGGCTGGAAAGCGTCATAGACTTCCCTTTTTTGAAGGGGAGGTGGTTGCAGACGGGGATGTGCATCAGGATGGTTGCCCTGTCGGGACGGGCTTGTTAGCCTTTCGCGCACAAAGACAGGAGAAACCAATGAGCAAGGTACTGGATGAGCTGCTGGCGTTGCTGGCGCTCGAAAAGATCGAGGAGGGCCTGTTTCGGGGCCAGAGCCAGGATCTCGGGTTGCGATCCGTGTTTGGCGGACAGGTGATGGGGCAGGCCTTGTCAGCCGCCAAGCAGACGGTGGCAAGCGACCGCCAGGTCCACAGTTTCCACTCCTACTTCCTGCGCCCCGGGGATGCCAACAAGCCCATCGTCTACGACGTGGAGAACATCCGCGACGGCCAGACCGTCTCCACCCGCCGGGTCAAGGCCATCCAGAATGGCAAGCCCATCTTCTACCTCAACGCCTCCTTCCAGGTGGAGGCCGAGGGCTTCGAGCACCAGGCGAAGATGCCGGCCGGCATCACGCCCCCCGAGCAGCTCAAGAGCGAGCTGGAGCTGGTGCGTCCCTACGAGCAGATGATCCCGGCGGCCCTGCGGGACAAGATCCTGTGCGAGAAGCCCATCGAAATTCGCCCCGTGACCCTGGTGGACCCCATTCGCCCGGATGTCCACGAGCCCCTTCGCTACACCTGGTTCAAGGCCAATGGCCCGGTGCCGGACGATCAGCGGGTCCACAACTACCTGCTGGCCTATGCCTCCGACTTCCACTTCCTGTTCGCCGCCCTGCAGCCCCACGGGGTCTCCTACTGGGAGCCGGACATGCAGGTGGCCACCATCGATCACTCCATGTGGTTCCACCGGGAGTTCCGGCTGGACGACTGGCTGCTCTACGTGGTGGACAGCCCGAGCGCCAGCGGCGGTCGGGGTCTGGTGCGCGGCCAGTTCTTCACCCGGGATGGGGTATTGGTGGCGAGCACCATGCAGGAAGGGGTGATCCGCCGCCGGGGCTGAGACGCCCCCTTGCGCCAACGAAAAACGGGAGCCGATGGCTCCCGTTTTTTATTGCCTGCGCTATCAGGCTGCGTCCTGCTCGGTGCTGAGTGCTGGCTCGCCCCGGGCGAAACGATCGGCCCACAGGGCGATGACGCCGTCACCGGTGACGTTGCAGGCGGTGCCGAAGCTGTCCTGGGCCAGGTAGAGGGCGATCATCAGGGCGATGGAGGCCTCACCGAAGCCGAGCATGGAAGTGAGCAGGCCGAGCGCGGACATGACACCGCCACCCGGTGCGCCCGGCGCGGCAATCATGATGACGCCCAGCATCATGATGAAGGGCACCATGGTGCCGTAGCCCGGAATGGCCAGGTGTTCGGAGAGGAACATCACCGCCGTGGCGCAGGTCACCAGGGTGATGGTGGAGCCGCACAGGTGGATGGTGGCGCACAGGGGCACGGTGAAGTTGGCGATGCCGTCGCTCACGCCGTTGCGCTTGCTGGCTTGCAGGGCCACCGGAATGGTGGCGGCGCTGGACATGGTGCCAAGGGCGGTGAAGTAGGCGGGCAGCATGTTCTTGATGAGCATGACGGGGGAGCGCCCCTGGGCGAGGCCGGTGCCGACGAACAGGACGCAGAGCCAGATCCAGTGCATGACGATGGCCATCACCAGCACCACTCCGAAGGTCTTGAGGGTGGCGAAGACGGTGCCTTCCACCGTCATCTCGACGAAGACGCCGGCGATGTAGAAGGGGAGCAGGGGAATGATCACGCGTGCCAGCAGGCGGTCGATGATGTCACGGCCCTGATCGGCGACCCGGCGCAGGTCGGTGGCCTGGGTGGCGCTGATGCCGATGCCGAACACGAAGGCGGCGGCCAGGGCCGACATCACCCCGAACAGGGGCGGGATCTCGAGATTGATGTAGGAAGCGAGCTTGGTGGCAGCCTCGGCGGTGGGCTCGGCGGCCGTGGTCAGGTGCGGGATCAGGTGGCTCGCCACGGTGAAGGCGAACAGGCCCGCCAGTATGGTGGAGCAGTAGGAGAGCCCCACCGTCTTGCCCAGCAGCTTGCCGGAGTTCTTCGGCAGGCTGGCGATGCCGCTCATGATGAAGAAGAGGATGATGAGCGGGATGGTGAAGGTGATGAGCTGGCCTATCACCGTCTTGGCGGTGAACAGCACGCGGGCGACCCATTCGGGGGCATAGAGACCGAGCAGCAGGCCGGCGAGGATACCGGCAACCAGATTGAGAACGAGTTTCATGGGGGAATCCAGGTGTTGGTGTCTGATTTGTTATTTAATTTTGATTTTAATGCCGCTTTTTAACACAAACACCGCATCTTGTCTGCTTTATGGTGGTTAACTCAGGGTTAAATATTGTTAACGGGCTGAATGCCGTGAGGTGTCACTGTCCCCGGGGGCTTTCGCGGATCAGCGCCGCACCAGCAAGGCGTGCAGCCAGGGGCCGTTCACCTCATCTTCCCCCACCCAGCCGTGGTGCAGGGTGAAGGGGAGGGGAGCGATCAGGCGTCGCAGCCCCGCCTCGTCGAGCCGGGTCTGCAGGGGATATTCCCCCGACCGTGGCAGCGGTTCGCCCTTCCCGTGGGGGAAGGAGGCGTAGAGGGGGCCCCCGGCCTTGAGCAGGGTGGCCAGATGACCGAGCGCCGGGGCTATCTCGTGCTCGGGCAGACAGGGGAGGGAGCCGCTGGCCCAGATGCCGTCATAGGGAACGACGCTTTGCATCTGCTCGACGCGGCAGACTCGCACCGGCTGACCGCACAGGCGCGAGGCGGCAGCGGCCTGCGCCCGGCTCGCATCGAAGGCGGTCACGGTGAGGCCTTGCTGGCGAAAGAGGCGCAGATCCTCTCCTGCCCCGCAACCGGCCTCCAGCAGATGACGGCCGCTGCCCAGCAGGGCCAGGAAGGGGGCATGGGCGCCTGCCACGAGGGCGGGGCGAGGGGCGGCGTCGTGCGCCGGCGCGGGGGCGTGTGGCAAGGGTGTCGGGCTCATCGTGGTGGGGGGCGTTACTCTAGCAGGTTTGCCCCCGGCTGTTGAGCATTGGCGGGGGCGGCGCGTCTTGCCGACTCAGGGGTGGCGGCGAAGGGTGGGGCTCGCGATGAGGGTGAACAGGGTATCGAGGAGGAAGTCCGACTCCTCAATCAGATCGATGCGATCCGGGAAGTGCAGCCAGTTGATGATGTAGCCGTCCAGGGTGCAGTGGAGCAGGGTGGCGGCGCGGCGCAGATCCAGCCCCTCGGGCAGTTGGCCGCGACGCACGGCATTGGCCAGGGTGATCTCCAGATCCCGGAAGAAATTCATGGATTGCAGGTGCATGTGCTCGCGCATGACGGCGGCCTCTCCCTCCATGGATTCCAGATTGAACATGATGGTGAACATCTGCTGGTGGGCGGGCTCGGTGCTGATCTTGAGCATCACCTCCTTGAGAAAGCTGCGCAGCTTGCCCAGGGGATCCGGCTCCGCCTCGTCGACGCAGGCATCGAGCTGGTGGGAGAGGGGGGCACACAGCTCCTCCCACAGGGTGACGAACAGCTCTTCTTTATTCTTGAAGTGCCAGTAGATGGCGCCCCGGGTGAGGTCCGTCGCCTTGGCGATATCGGTCAGGCTGGTGCGCGCCAGCCCCTGTTGGCAGAAGAGATCCAGGGCCGTGCTCATGATGTTGCAGCGGGTTTGCTGCGCCTCTTCTTTGGTGCGTCTGGCCATTGACTCCGGTCCTGTTTAAAAGTGAAAAAAGTTTCTTACATACATTCATGAATGTATGTATATTGCCTCATCTTCGCCGTTTTACCAACAGGGGCCTTATAAACCCTGTGGTTTTGTCACTTCTTTTTGATTGAAACTGAGGTTCAGAGACTTGATGCATAAACATATTCTCGCACGTTCGGTCGGCCTTGCCTTGCTGGCAAGCGGCCTGCTGGCTGGCTGTGGTGACAAGGACGGGGCCCAGCAGGCCATGGGGGAGATGCCTCCCGCCGCCGTGGACGTGGTCACCCTCCATACGGCCCCCCTGCAACTGTTGTCCGAGCTCACCGGCCGCACCGCCCCCCTGCGGGTGGCCGAGGTGCGTCCCCAGGTGAACGGCATCATCCTCAAGCGCCTGTTCACCGAGGGGAGCGACGTCAAGGCCGGTCAGCTGCTCTATCAGATTGATCCCGCCGTCTATCAGGCCGAAGTGGCTTCCGCCAAGGCCAACCTCGCCAAGGCCGAGGCCAACGAGCGCAGCGCCCGCCTCAAGGCCCAGCGCTACGCCGAGCTGGTGAAGGTGAAAGCCATCAGCAGCCAGGAGTATGACGACGCCGACGCGGCCTGGAAACAGCAGCTGGCCGAGATCGGGGCCGCCAAGGCCGCATTGCAGACCGCCAACATCAACCTGGCCTACACCCGCATCACGGCCCCCATCAGCGGCCGCATCGGCAAGTCTGCGGTGACCGAGGGTGCCCTGGTGACCGCCCAGCAGGCGGACAGCCTCACCTCCATCTCCCAGCTCGATCCCATGTACGTGGACGTGCGCCAGTCCACCGCCGACCTGCTGCGCCTCAAGCGCCTGGTGGCCGAGGGCAAGCTGACCCAGGGGGAGAAGGACGGGGCCGGTGTCAGCTTCCAGCTGGAAGATGGCAGCCAGTATGGCGAGAAAGGTACCCTCCAGTTCTCCGATGTGACCGTGGACGAGGCGACCGGCATGGTGACCCTGCGGGTGATCGTGCCCAACCCGGATCAACTGCTGCTGCCCGGCATGTTCATGCGCGCCACCTTGCAGGAGGGCGAGCGCCCGCAAGGCCTGCTGGTGCCCCAGACTGCCGTGACCCGTACCCCCAAGGGCGGTGCCACCGTCATGGTGGTGACGGCGGACAACAAGGTGGAACTGCGTGAAGTGCAGGTCGGCCGCATGTCCGGCGACAGCTGGGTGGTGGAGTCCGGTCTCAAGGCTGGCGAGAAGGTGATCGTCGCCGGTCTGCAGAAAGTCAAACCCGGGGTCGTGGTGGCGCCCACTGAACGTGCCGGCAACAGCGCACAACAGACCCCGGCAACCAAGCAGTAGGATGGAGTAGTCGCCTCATGGCACGTTTTTTCATAGATAGACCCATTTTCGCCTGGGTGATCGCCCTGGTGATCATGCTGGCCGGGGCCATGGCCATCATCGGCCTGCCGGTGGCCCAGTACCCGACCATCGCCCCGCCGGCGGTTGGCATCTCCGCCAGCTACCCGGGGGCCTCCGCCAAGACGGTGGAAGACTCGGTGACCCAGATCATCGAGCAGAACATGACCGGGCTGGATCACCTGCTCTACATGTCGGCGCAATCCGACTCGTCAGGGAACGTCAGCGTGACCCTCACCTTCAAGCCGGGCACGGATCCCGACATCGCCCAGGTGCAGGTGCAAAACAAGCTGCAACAGGCCATGTCGCTCCTGCCCCAAGAGGTGCAGCAACAGGGCGTGCGGGTCCAGAAGACCTCCAGCAGCTTCCTGATGGTGGCCGCCTTCATCTCCACCGATGGCGCCATGACCAACGATGACCTGGCGGACTATGTGGTAGCCAACATCAAGGAGCCCCTGAGCCGTCTGGACGGGGTCGGTGACATCACCTTGTTCGGCAGCCAGTACTCCATGCGCGTCTGGCTCGATCCCCACAAGCTCAACCGGGTGCAGATGACCCCGGCCGACATTCAGGCCGCCATCAAGGCCCAGAACGCCCAGGTTGCCTTCGGCAAGCTGGGGGGGACCCCTGCGGTGAGCGATCAGCAATTTACCGCCACCATCATGGGCCAGACCCGGCTCTCCACCGTGGAGGAGTTCAACAACATCCTGCTGCGGGTGAACCAGGACGGCTCCAAGGTCCAGCTCAAGGACGTGGCCCGGGTCGAACTTGCCGGTGAAAACTACGACGCGACCGCGCTCTACAACGGCCAGGCCACCGCCGCCGTCGCCATCAAGCTGGCGACCGGTGCCAACGCCCTGGACACCGCCGAGCACGTGCGGACCAAGCTGGGTGAACTCTCCGAGTACTTCCCGGCCAACATGGAGATCGTCTATCCCTACGACACCACGCCGTTCGTGAAGATCTCCATCGAGGAGGTGGTGCAGACCCTGATCGAGGCGATCTTCCTGGTGTTCTGCGTCATGTATCTGTTCTTGCAGAACTTCCGGGCAACCCTGATTCCGACCATCGCGGTGCCCGTGGTCCTGCTCGGCACCTTCGGGGTGATGGCGGCCTTCGGCTTCTCCATCAACACCCTGACCATGTTCGGTCTGGTGCTCGCCATCGGCCTCTTGGTGGATGACGCCATCGTGGTGGTGGAGAACGTGGAGCGTCTGATGAGCGAGGAGGATCTCTCCCCCCTCGAGGCGACCCGCAAGTCCATGACCCAGATCACCGGCGCCCTGGTGGGCATCGCCCTGGTGCTGTCGGCGGTGTTCGTGCCCATGGCCTTCTTCGGTGGCTCTACCGGTGCCATCTATCGCCAGTTCTCCCTCACCATCGTCTCGGCCATGGTGCTCTCGGTGCTGGTGGCCCTGATCCTGACCCCGGCCCTGTGCGCCACCCTGCTCAAACCCATGAAGCACGGTGAATTCGGCGCCCAGCGCGGCTTCTTCGGCTGGTTCAACCGCTTCTTCGACACCAACGCCAACCGTTACCAGAACGGCGTGCGCAAGGTGATCAAGCAGGGCACCCGCTACGGCATCATCTATCTGGCCATGCTGGCGGTGCTGGCGGTGCTCTTCATGCGCATGCCCACCTCCTTCCTGCCGGAAGAGGATCAGGGGGTCATCATGTCCATGGTGCAGCTCCCGGTGGGGGCGACCAAGGAGCGGACCGAGGTGGTGCTCGGGGAGATGCGCGACTACTTCCTCGAGAACGAGAAGGAGAACGTGGACTCCGTGCTGACGGTGGCGGGCTTCAGCTTCGCCGGTAGCGGTCAGAACAGCGGCATGGCCTTCATCAAGCTCAAGGACTGGAGTGAGCGCAAGGGGGAAGAGCGCAGCGCCAATGCCATCATCGGCCGCGCCATGGGGTTCCTGTTCAGCATCAAGGAAGCCCAGGTCTTCGCCTTCAACCTGCCCCCCATTCCGGAACTCGGCACGGCCACCGGCTTCGACTTCTTCCTGCAGGACCGCGGCGGTCTGGGTCACGAGAAGCTGATGCAGGCGCGCAACCAGTTGCTCGGCATGGCGGCGCAGGATCCCAACCTGGTGCGGGTACGCCCGAACGGGATGGAAGACACGCCCCAGCTCGACATCAAGATCGATTACGAGAAGGCGCTGGCCCAGGGGCTCTCCATCACCGACATCAACAACACCCTGTCGGCGGCCTGGGGCTCCTCTTATGTGAACGACTTCGTCGACAGAGGCCGGGTCAAGAAGGTCTATCTGCAGGCGGATGCCCCTTTCCGGATGAACCCGGAAGATCTGAAGCTGTGGTACGTGCGCAACAGCGCGGGCCAGATGGTGCCCTTCTCCGCCTTTGCCAGCACGGAGTGGAGCTTCGGCTCGCCCCGTCTTGAGCGCTACAACGGTGTCTCCGCCATGGAGATCGTCGGTGAGGCGGCCCCGGGCAAGAGTACGGGTGATGCCATGGCGGCCATCGAGGAGATGGTCAAGCAGTTGCCGGAAGGGATCGGCATCGAGTGGACCGGCCTCTCCTTCCAGGAGCGTCAGGCAGGCTCCCAGGCGCCGGCCCTGTACGCCATCTCGCTCCTGGTGGTCTTCCTCTGTCTGGCGGCCCTCTACGAGAGCTGGAGCATTCCGTTCTCGGTCATGCTGGTGGTGCCGCTCGGGGTGCTGGGGGCCATTTTGGCCGCGACCCTGCGCGGGCTTGAGAATGACGTCTACTTCCAGGTGGGCCTGCTCACCACGATCGGGCTGTCGGCCAAGAACGCCATCCTCATCGTCGAGTTCGCCAAGGAGCTGCACGACAAGGGGATGAGGCTCGGGGATGCGGTGGTGGAGGCCTCGCGTCAGCGCCTGCGCCCCATCCTGATGACCTCGCTCGCCTTCATCCTGGGGGTACTGCCCCTGGTGATCAGCACCGGGGCGGGCGCCAGCAGCCGAAACGCCATCGGGACCGGCGTGATGGGGGGGATGATCAGTGCCACCGTGCTCGCCATCTTCTTCGTGCCGCTGTTCTTCGTGCTGGTGATGCGCTATTTCACCGAACGCAAGCATGCCGGGGAAGAGAGTGTCCACACCAAGGAGATCAACCATGACTAAGACCCTGATCGCCCTTGGCGTGACCCTGATGATGGGGGGCTGCTCCATGGCCCCCGACTACCAGCGCCCCGAGCTGCCCCAAGGCGCCTCCTGGCAAGCTGACCTGGCCGCCAAGGGGGAACTTGCCCCCTGGCGCCAGCAGTTCCAGGACCCGGCCCTTCAGACGCTGATCGGCACCGCCCTTGAGAGCAACCGGGATCTGCGCCTGGCAGCCCTCAACGTCGAGGCCTACGAGGCGAAATACCGTATCCAGCGGGCGGCCCAGTTGCCGACCCTGGCCGCCAGTGGCAGCGGTACCCGCCAGCAGGGATCCGATGATCTCAGTAGTACGGGGCAGGGCACCATCAGCAGCCAGTATGGCGCCAACATCGGCATCACCGCCTATGAGCTGGATCTGTTTGGCCGGATCCAGAGCCTGAA
>ERZ650312.188-NODE-188-length-32686-cov-11.149919_pt1 | contig 32686 bp, 34 predicted proteins | sample MGYA00376248_ERZ650312 | MGnify/ENA primary metagenome ERZ650312 (study PRJEB26733, sample SAMN07839316) | wastewater metagenome | biome: urban; feature: wastewater treatment plant; material: waste water | place: USA: North Carolina | collected 2016-07-28 ... | reverse complement strand
CTGCGGTTTAATTTACTTGCTGGCATATACAATTTAGATTGGGTGAAAGATAAACTATTAAATTGATTGAAAAATGATTTATGAAGGAAGTCTAATGCAATTACTTTTAAATGATGACAACTAAGTTAACATTTAATGATAAAACTTAAAATGGCGCCAGACTTCGCCCACTGACATTGACAGATTTTTCGCTACGCACCAAATTACTGCTAAATTGACGTTTGCGCTCGCCCAACACCACTTCAATTTTGGCTTTGAAATATTGTGATTGCACACCCAATAAACCTGTAAATTCATTGCGTATCGCGCTATCGACAACTTGAAAGCCTTCTAACTCCCACAATACATTTACATTGCTAAAGTGTTCCAAGTTGGCATTGCGACGATCAAGTAGATTTTGTACTGCAATCACATCCAGTTTTTCATCTAAGCTCGCCAAAACCAAAGCAGGTGCGGTGTTAATATTGATAGTGGTATCCCGTTTTGGAAAGGCAACGACATAAGGCGCAATTTGCTGATACTTCGCCCCTTCAAAGCCACGGACTTGTTTTAATTCTTCTGCACTATGAAATAAGCTATTGGGCGGCAAATAAGGAATGGCTAAACCTTGATAATAACTCGACTCTGCCCCCATTGCGCCACTCTGTTCATCATCTGCATCTTGCCAGTCAATCACGGCTTCACTCAATTGCGCTGGCAACCCGACACGCTGCAACAGTTTTTCAAAATATTTTTTTGCTTTTTCATTTACCTGATCTTCGGTTGTCAACAAACTATTTAAATTAAATTTCCCCGACTCATCTTGCAACACGCCCGATACATAACCATCTTCGACTGGAAATGGCGGCATCGGTTTTACCCAATTTTCTTGTAAGTGATCAACTTGGCCTGCATTTTTAGCATCATCTTGCAGTAATTCTGCAAAAAATAATTCGGCACTTTTGGCATATAACAATGCTTGATTTTGACGCATCAAATACGCAGTATTTTCACTGGTGTACATTTGCCGTTTGGCTATGGTCGCGGCCAAAATCGTAGCTAAAGCAACCAGCATCAAAATCGTAATCAAGGCGATACCTTGTTGTGATTTGGTGATGCTACCTAAGCGCTGAATCGATTTTGCATACATTGCCATTGCGCCTTTAATTGTCTTTCTTCTTTAAAAAATCTGTCTGCAATAAGCTAAATATCCATTCATATTGCACGTCGCGCACGGTTAAATTTATTTTTATTCCTTTCGGGAGCATCCTTAATTGTTCAGTTTGCTGCGAATCAACACTGCTTTCCGGCCAACTGCTTAATTCATTTGGATTCAATACCACAATCTCAAAAGCTTCGACTTCATCCAACATTACGCTCGATTCAGGCTGATCATTGCCCGTTTGATGCAAGTTACGATATTTTAAACGATACAATTTTTTTTCATCGGCACGATATTGATATTCTACGCGTTCATGGGGTGAAATACCTTGCTGCAAAGGATCCGTCACACCAGTTTTACTGAAATTAAAACGTCCGTTTTGTAAAACTAAAGCAGGTTGTTGCTGTCCTTTAATATTGGCTGTTAATGGAACAGCCTGCATCGTGTCACGTAAAATTTGTTGATAGCTTTCTTGCAACTGTTCTAAATTAGCCTCGTGCATCGCATTGCGGTCTTTGACTTTGGCGAGATAATCAAATACTTTCCAACCCAAAGCAGACAGCACTGCAAAAATTGCAATGGCGACCAATAGTTCAACCAAAGTGAAGCCTTTCTTTGCGTTCATGACTGCTGCTCGCGGGCATTAAAAAACACCACAGAAGTCACCCCTGCTTCAACTTGCCCTGTGTCTTCATTATATAAACTGATTTGAAGATCAACACGTTGCACATTTGGGCTAATGGTCGGCTGTGTGGACTTGTCAATCTGCCATGATTCACCCTGTTGGGTCACTTGCTTGGACTCTGTACCACTTAACCATTGCCGATTCATTTCCATCAATGCCACTTCATTCAAAGCCACAAATTGCGCTTTGGTCCTTAAAATTGCATTGGCGGTGGATTGGGTATATTGCATCGCCACTTTGGTCATTGCCATGGCTGCTGTTGCAAAAATTGCCAAAGCTACCATAACTTCAAGTAGTGTAAATCCTTTAGCTTTCATGGATTTTTCCTAAATGGTCGACCTCTATTTCCGCACCTACAGGACGCTGTTCTAAATAAAACTGAATACGCACAGGCTTAGCTTCGCCATTGCCTAGCCAAATCAGTGCAGGCGCATCACCTTGCAGCAACTCACTATTGTTGGCATTTGGATAGCTTTGATCTAAAGATAAAATTTGGATAGAAACTTGTTCAGGCAACGTTCTGCTTTTAAATTCGCTGTAGCTTTGCCATTTTTGATTATTTTGCAGGCTTAACTGTTGTTCTGTGGCATAAGGTTGATATTCCAACACATCATAACGTGCAGGTGAAACATCGGTTGCTTGATGCAAATTGAGCGCAAAAATTCGCGCTTGATCATTCGCTTCACGATTCAGCTTACGCAAATCCAATAAAAACACTTCCCGTGCCTGCATAGCTTTACGCTGATCAACACCACCAATATTCATTAAAACCAGCGACGCCATAATCGCCATAATAACAATCACCACCATCAATTCAATGAGCGTAAAACCGCGAACCGAAGACAGTGGTGTGTTCATAGCGTATTAATTCAATTGCTCGAAAGATTGTGCTTGTTTGGGCATCGCCAACGCTTGGTCAATATAGGCCACCCGCAGAGTATCCCGCGAGCCTAAATAACGCTGATAGAAACTTGAGTTTAAAATAGCCGCTGCACCATGCGTAAGTGCCCAAATTGAAGCCAAATAATCACGCACTTCCATCTGGCTGTGAATCGATTTCAAATATTGTTCAGTCATACGAATAATGATGCGTAATCGGCTTTTGCGGACTTGGTATAGTTCACTAAATAACAAGCCAATGCCAACACCCGTTGTAGAAAGGCGTTCTTCAATTTGGTGAAAAAGTACGGTACGCTCTGGATGATGCAAGTGATGCAGCATAAAAAATGCTAGATGTTCAGGAAACTGTTTTTCCGCGTCTTTAATCATTTCTAGCAACATGCGCTCATTACGAATAATGAGCAACATATAGAGTTCATCTTTACTTTGAAAGTGTTTGTATAGAGTACCTTTGGCCAAGTCCAGTTCTGCTGCCAAAGCATCAAGGGTCATTCCTGCTTCACCATTTTCCAAAAGCAACTGCTCTGCCACTTGGAAAATTAACGTTTCTCTTGCTCGAAACTGAGCCTGACGATCCATCTTCACCCGATAAACTCTCTTTTCACGATTCAATCAATTGAAATTTTTAATATACCACCACAACACTCGGTATTTACATCGATCTACAATGCAAATTAATGTCCTTTGAGCAGGTTTTCAAAGTTTTGTGTAGTTATGAAAGCAATTTCCTCTAAAGACTTATCATATACATCACATAGGGCTTTGGCTACATACGGAACGTATTTTGGCTCATTTGTCTTACCGCGATATGGCACAGGGGCCAAATATGGACTATCAGTTTCAATTAAGACACGATCTAAAGGAACTTGCTTGGCCACATCACGTAAATCTTGTGCATTTTTGAAGGAAATAATGCCTGAAAACGATACATAATAACCGCAATCTAACACCGCTTTGGCGGTTGCCCAGTCTTCTGTAAAGCAATGTAATATGCCGTGCGTCGATTTTTCAGCACGAATAATATCCACTGTATCATGCTTAGCAGCACGGGTATGAACTACCACTGGTTTTTTAACGGCTTGTGAGGCATGAATATGTCTTGCAAAACAGGCTTTTTGCTCTGCGACAAAATCGGTACTGTGAAAATAGTCCAGACCTGTTTCGCCCAAAGCCCAAACCTTGTCTGCTTGTGCCAAAGCGATCAGTTGTTCGGTAGTGGCGCTTGCCATATTTTCAGCGTTTTCACAAGGATGCACACCCACGCTATAACCGACATCGGCATGACGTGCTGCAATTTTTGACAATGCAATATGATCGTCTAAATCGACAGAGATACCCATAATTTTAGACACACCCGCTTGGCGTGCCTGTGCAATTGCTGCATCTAAGTCACCATCATAAGGGCTTAAATCCAACATCGTTAAATGACAATGTGTATCTACAAACACGATTTTTTCCTAAAAGCAAACAACCTACATAGTGTAACTGTTACGGTTGTCAGACTTAAGCCCCGCAAGGATTCTTTCGGCTTCAGATTTGTAATAAACGCCTTTTTCACCGCTCAGTTGAATGCCAAAGCCTTGCAATTTAATGCCGTTTTGTTTTTGCGAAATCCAGATGACTTTACCTGTGAGTGGAATTTTTTGTGATTGTTCAGGCAAAGTTGCGAGCACAAAGATTTCTTCACCCATTTTCACAGGCTGTTTAGAGGGTACAAATAAGCCACCGCCCACAACGTATGGCATATAACTTAAATATAGCGTTTCGACATCAGGAATATTGGCCTGAATAATACCGCCCATACGTGGTTGCATCATGTTCCCCCTTAAATATTCATTAACTTAATACAGAGCTGATCAAGCACTAGATTACTTTGCACGTTTTGCTCAAGCATTGGCTTGGCTTGCTGTAATTCTGCGTATAAACCAAACAGACTTTCCAAGTCATATTGTTCAGCCAAATGCTGCAAAGCGGTGCTTAAATCCAAATTTTTAATGCTTTGGTTTAGCTTGACACAAATTAAATCACACAACAAGTATTCAAACATCTGACTAAAATCAGTAAAGCTCAGTGCCTTGTTCCACTTGGTTGCGATTGCCATGGGCATATTTTTTTGCGTCACCAGTTTATACCAGTCTTTAAGAAAGTCTGTACGCTGCTCTAGCCATTCTGCCTGTGCTAACTGCAGAGCCTGCAACGGCATTTGATTGGACAAATTCATCAACAATTGCTGTTTGTTTGCATCTAAATCAGGCAAATGCTGCTGTAAATATGCCGCAGCCTGTGCTGTATCAATACGGTCTAAAGCGAAGTGCTGTAAACGACTGCGAATGGTTGCAGGCAATTTAAGATAATGATCTGCCAGCAAAATAATCACGATGCGATCACCCGGTTCTTCGAGGGTTTTCAGCAAGGCATTGGAAGATGCAATATTTAAGGCTTCGGCAGGTTCAATCACAACTACCCGCCAACCATCTACCGTTTGCTGGACAAAAGGTAATAAATCACGGATCTTCTCGATCTTAATTTTCGCGTTTTGCTTTTTATTCTCTTCATCGGTGCTGATATAGACATAATTCGGATGTGTATCTGATTTTAACCATTGACAACTGCTACATTCACCACAAGGCTGTGACTGCACATCACGCTGATGGCATAAAATCCAAGCCACAAATTGCTGTGCAAAAGCATCTTTACCGCAACCCTGTTTGCCATAAAACAATAAACCATGCCCCATTTTGGGAAATCGTCCAGTCAGATTTTCCCAAACTTGTTGCTGCCATGGATACACTTGTCCAATTATATCACGTTGCATGGTAGGTGATTCACTTACTCAAAATGGGCAATATCCATTGCATTTAAACGGTCTAAGTCTGCTTGAGTATCTACACCTGGTGGTAAATTGGCTTCTGCTACTGCAATAGCAATACGGTGTCCATTTTCCAAGACACGCAATTGTTCTAAGCTTTCTAACTTTTCCAATGTTCCCATTTCCCAAGTCACATATTCTTGCAGTAATTCCACACGGTAAGCATACAAACCTAAATGACGATAAGCATGTGCATGCAATTTCGGTGTTTCTGCTTTTGCAGCATCGCGGTCATAAGGAATTGTGGCACGGCTAAAATACAAAGCCTGATTGTGTTTAGACATGACCACTTTAACAATACTGTCGCGGGTAAATTCATCAAGTTGCTGAATCGGCTCACACAGCGTAGACATCGAACATTCAGGTTGAGCCTCGAGCAACTGCGCCACTTGTTGTACCAGTTGTGCAGGCAAAAGTGGTTCATCACCCTGCACATTGACAATAATATCGTGTTTATCCCAACCTTTAATGCGCGCCACTTCGCTTAAACGGTCTGTGCCTGATGGGTGATCTGCCGAAGTCAACACCACATCTACACCTTCGGCACGGCACAATTCTGCAATACGCGCATCATCGGTGGCCACACATAAATCATCGAAACCTGCCACTTTTTTTGCCTGATCGACCACACGTAAAATCATGGCACGACCATGAATTTCCAGTAAAGGTTTACCTGGGAGGCGTGAACTGGCATAACGTGCAGGGATAACAATGTGCTTCATAATTTTCCTTATCATGTTCTTTCAGGCAGGTTTAAACCCAATTGTTTCAATTGTTGATGTAAGGTGACATAGCAGGCCGATGACAATACAGCATCTACAGGTACAACCCAAATTTCACGCTGAAAATCTGGATATTGCTTTAACAGTGGCAATAACTTGACTGCATCTTTTTCTGTGGTGATGATCGGTTGCGAGTCGTCAAACTGCAAATCGGTAATTTCATAGTCATGGTGATCTGGAAACTCATGGCATTGAAACTGGGTCACACTCATCGATTCTAACGTTTTATAAAACCGTTCAGGGAAGCCAATGCCCACGACAGCATAAAAATTTTGGGTCGGATCAAAAATTAATTCTTGTGCAGGATGCAATAAATATGGCTCTGCAACAGCCAAATGCATATTTAGTTCAGAACTCGGGTGCGTTGCATGTTCAATCACGGTGGCATCATCCAAACGTGATTTTGGTTCTCGCAAATAACCTTCAGGCAAAATTTTCTCGTTACCCAATCCACGGTTATTATCTAAAACAATCCATTCCAGTTGACGGTTTAAAGCCAAATGCTGCAAACCATCATCACTGATAATCAAGTCCAATTCATGCTGTGAAAGCAGCAATTCAATACTTTTTTGACGATTTGGTCCCACTGCCATCGGCACGCCTGTTGATTGCACAATTAAGGTCGGTTCATCGCCCACGACCTCTACATTAGCATCAATACTGACATAAACTGGAAATGGTCCTTTACCGCCATAACCACGGCTAATCACGCCAACACGGATATCTAAACTTCGTAGATATTTGACCAAGTGAATTAACAAAGGAGTTTTGCCACTACCCCCTACGGTTATATTACCAATCACCATCACAGGTACGGGAGCGGTATAAGCGGTTTTAATCCCTGAACGATATAAGTTTTGATTGAGCAAACTCACGCCACGGTACAATAAAGACAAGGGTCTAAGCACAACCAGCCATTTGGCTTGTTGCTGCCAAGCGTCCTGAATAAATTGTGCCAAAGACATGAATTAATGTTCCTCGAAGTTACGTTGATGCAACTGGAAATACGCACCTTTTCGGGTTATGAGCTCCTGATGGGTGCCTTGCTCTAAAATACGTCCCTGATCCATTACCACAATACGGTCAGCACTTTCGATGGTTGATAAGCGGTGTGCAATGACAATGGTGGTACGGTCTTGCATGGCCGCATCAAATGCACGTTGAATAAAGTATTCAGATTCATTATCTAAAGCACTGGTGGCTTCATCTAAAATTAAAATTGGTGCATTTTTTAAAATAGCACGGGCAATGGCAATACGCTGGCGTTGACCACCTGACAAATTCAAACCCTGCGCACCGAGTGGTGTGTCATAGCCTTGTGGTAAAGCCATAATAAAGTCATGTGCATAAGCCGCTTTGGCTGCAGCAATCACCGCGTCATCACTCGCACCTTCAAGCTGACCATAGGCAATATTTTCACGTACTGTACGGTTAAACAATACCACTTGCTGATTGACCATAGCAATTTGGGAGCGCAGACTATTCAGCTCAATGTCACGAATATCATGCTGATCAAACAAAATTTGCCCTGAAGATACTTCTTGAAAACGTACCAACAAATTGACCAATGAAGTCTTGCCTGCACCAGAACGCCCCACTAAAGCGACCGTTTCACCTGCTTTAACATCCAGATTAAAATCATGAATAGCATGATGACCATCTGAGTAAACCAGATTGACATTCTTAAACTGTAAATTACCCTTTAGATTTGGCGTGAGCGTGCCCTGATTTTCTTCCTCAGGCATATCTAGCAATTCAAAAACTGAATGCGCTGCTGCCAAACCTCGTTGTAATTTTTCATTAATATCAGTAAGAGCTTTAATTGGCTTACTCAACATACCTGCGGCAGTGATATACGCCACGAACTCACCTGCTGAAATATCACGTAGAATTTCTGGGCGTAAGGCAATCCAGATAATAATTGCCAAAGCAATGGACATAATGAACTGCACCACTGGGCTGTTCAATTGTTGCACTGCCACCATCTTTAAACCACGACGCAGGTTTTCTAAAGAGTTTTCTTTAAATCGGCTTTGTTCATAGGTCTGACCACCAAAACCTTTGACGACCAAATTACCATTCACTGTTTCTTGCACCACGTGGTTTACATCTCCCATGGTGTCTTGCACTTGAATAGATAAACGACGCATACGTTTTGCAGCTTTACGAATCAGCAAGCCAATTAATGGGCCAAAGACCAAAATACATAAGGTCAAACGCCAGTTGGTATATAGCAAATAGCCGAGCAAGCCGAGTGTAATCAAACCCTGTTGTACCAATGTACGCAGCGATTCTGTAGATGCAGCGGTCAACTGCTCTACGTTATACATAATTTTGGCAGTAATGTGCCCACTGGTATTATCTAAGTAATACTGTGCAGGTAAACGCAGCAATTTAGCAAAGACTTCCTGACGGATATTGAATACCAAATTACGTGAAATCACTGCTGTATAGTAACCGCCAATAAAAGTTCCCAAACCACGGAAAAACATCAGTGCAATGACTAATAGCGGAAATAGTGTGGTGAAAGATTGATCGCGCTCCTGAATGGCATTAATAATTTTTTCCAAGAGTTTTGCCACAGATACCTCTGTGGCTGCATTGATGGCGAAACCGATAATCACCAAGATTGCCAAGCCCCAAAATGGGAGCAAATATCTCAGAAGACGGCGATAGACCTGTAAATCCTTCTTCACTAATAACCTCGAGTTGGGACTTTCGTACTGATATTGATGTTGACGAAACCAAGTTGTCCTGCGACATCCATCACTCGAATCACATCTTGATGAGTGGCTTTGGCATCTGCAGCAATGATAAACATTAAATCGCGCCGATCTGGAGAGATTTGTTTAATTGCTGTGCTTAAATCTGCCACCCCCTTAGTCGAAAGCGCTTGACCATTGACAGAATAATGCCCTGAAGAATCTACCACCACTTCAATTTTATGTTCATAAGATTTTGGTGGTACACCTTGCGCATCTGGCAAAGTTAAATTCATACGGCTAAATTGGTTAAATGTGGTCGAAAGCAACAAAAACACCAAGATGAACAGTAAACAGTCAATCATTGGGGTCAAGTTAATATGAATATCTTCAACTTGCGAGCGTTTGAACTTCATAAACTCACCTTAGCTAACTTTTTTCACATCTTGCACATCTTCATCAAGCTGATGAGGCTGACGCTGATAAAATAATCCTGCGTGAAACAAAGTCGCTTGTTGCTCTAGCTCAGCCGTATATTCTTGCACCAAACGCTGAAAATAACGATAGGCAAATAAGGCTGGAATTGCAATCAACATACCCGCTGCAGTGGTAATTAAGGCTTTAGAAATCCCCGGAATCATTAAGGTGGGATTGCTTGCACCCACATCAATCACTAAAAATGATTCAATAATCCCAAGCACTGTACCCAACAAACCCAATAATGGCGCTACTGCACTGAGCGTACCCAAGAAGTTGATATTTTTTTCCAAATAACCAATTTCTTGCGAGGCGGTAGCTTCCATTTGTGCACGCGCATAGTGTTCTGATTGTTGTTTGTTACGCTCACCCGCCTCAAAAATACGGCCTAATGTGCTGTTTTTTAAGTTGGCGCTTTGATTTAGTTGTTGTAACACAGTCGCTAAACTTTGCCCGCGGTTGAGTAACAACGCATTAGGCAAAATACCTGCACGCTTTAAACGCATAAAACGCTCAATGGTAATTGCAACGGTAAATACCGAGCACAATACCAAAGGCAGCATCAGCCAACCACCCGCTTTTACCAATTCCCACATTCGCTTTCCCCAATAAATACGAATTAAATTAATCGGACAGGCAAATATTTAAAATACCATCCAGCTCTTCCAGAGAGTGATAGCTGATGGTCAATTTGCCCTTACCTTGCTTGTTATAATCAATTTTAACATCTGCACTAAAACGCTCAGAGAGACGTTGCGTGAGTTGTTGAATATCAGGCGCAATAGCCGCTTTCGGCTTTTCTTGTTTTGGTGCATTAAAGGCACGCACCAATTGCTCGGTTTGACGCACCGATAAATTCTTTTCAATCACATGCTGCGCGACCTTGAGCTGATCTTTAGCTTTCAAAGTTAAAATAGCACGTGCATGCCCCATATCTAGCGAGCCTTGCTGCATCAACTCTTTAACGGGCTCAGCCAAAGTAAGTAAACGCAATAAATTACTGACTGTAGTACGCGCTTTACCGACTGTTTCAGCAATTTCTTGATGACTCAAGCCAAACTCATCATGAAAGCGTTGCAGCGCCATTGCCTGATCAATCGGATTAAGATCTTGACGCTGAATGTTTTCAATTAATGCCAAAGCAATCGCGACCTGATCGGTCAAATCACGCACAATCGCAGGAATTTCAGTTAAGCCTGCCAACTGTGCAGCACGCCAGCGACGTTCACCTGCAATAATTTCATAAGGATGTTGCTCGTCATCAATCGGACGAATCACAATCGGCTGCATTACACCATGTTTTTCAATAGATGCCGCCAATTCCTGCAAATCTTGTTCTTGAATAAAACGACGCGGTTGATATTCACCACGTTTTAATAAATTGACATCAATTTGTTTTAGCTGACCATGATCCAAAGATTGCACTTCAAGTTGTAATTTTTCTTTCTGGATTGACCCCAATAAGGCATCCAAACCACGACCTTTGGCTAATCCGCGTTTTTTTGTGGTCATGCTTTACTTCCTTTTTTCACTTTGTTTTTTTTCAACATTTCAGCTGCCAAATTCAAGTAAGCAACTGCGCCCTTTGAGCTTTTTTCAAAATAGATGACAGGTAAACCGTGTGCAGGTGCTTCTGCCAAACGTACATTACGCGGAATCACGGTGTCGTATAATTTTCCACCAAAATAGTGCGATAATTCTTCAGACACGTCACGTGTTAAGGCATTACGCGCATCATACATGGTGCGTAATACACCAATAATTTCTAAATCAGGATTGAGTGCTTGTTGAATACGGTCAATGGTTTGCGTCAGGTCAGCCAAACCTTCAAGTGCGTAATATTCACACTGCATTGGAATGATCACACTTTGCACTGCTGCCAAAGCATTCACGGTAATTAAGCTTAAACTTGGCGCACAATCGACAATAATATAATCAAAGTCTTTGGCGACTTCCTGCAAAGCATTGCGCAAAATAAACTCACGCCCTTCTTGCTCAGCAATCACCAATTCAACCCCTGCCAAATCACGGTTGGCACCCAAAACCTTATAACCAACTTCTGCTTTGCTTATTGCGGTTTCAATCGGGACTTCGCCCAACAATACATCGGTCACAGAATACAGCAAATCATTTTTTTGAATGCCTGAACCCATCGTGGCATTGCCTTGTGAGTCCATATCGACCAACAAAACGCGCTTTTTCAAAACAGCCAAAGATGCTGCCAAATTTACTGCGGTTGTGGTTTTTCCGACACCACCTTTTTGGTTCGCAATCGCAATAATTTGTGCCATGATCACCCCAGTCCTTTGAAAATTAAATACGTTTTAATAAAAGTAAATGACGTTGTTCGTCTAAGCGCGGAACTTCAAGCTCGATAATTTCACAGCTAAATTCATCTTTCAATGCTTCTATTTCATCGGCAGGAATCAAACCTTTCATTGATGCAATAATACTTTGCTCATGCATAAATGGTTTTGACGCAGCCACAAAATCCGTTAAAGATGCAAAAGCACGGCTGGTCACCACATCAAACTGACCTAATTCGCGAATGCTGTCTTCATTTTCAACACGAGTTTGAACTGCCACTACGTTTTTCAATTTTAAATCGGCAATAAATTGTTTTAAGAATCGAATCTTTTTACCATTTGAATCCAATAACACGCAATCGCGTTCAGGCTGACACAAGGCAATAATCATGCCTGGCATACCGCCGCCTGTCCCAATATCCAGTAAACGACCTGCAGGTAAATCTTTGAGGATGCTCAGACTGTCTAGCAAATGCTTAACCAGCATTTCTTTCGGGTCACGAATTGCAGTGAGGTTGTACGCTTTGTTCCATAGCACCAAAGCATCTTGGTATTTGAGTAATAAATTTAAAGCCTCATCACTGAGCTCTAAACCTAAAGCCTGACTACCTTGCTTGAGTTCCTGAAAAAACGAATGCATCACAATTCACATCTCGAAAAAGTTAATGGAAGTATACCGATTTATAGTTGCAGTCATAGGGGCGAATGCTTAGTGAATATGCACTTAAGCGTACACACCCTGCTGAATTTGTTGATCTAGCGCATTTAATCGTTCAGGAGTGCCAACATCCACCCAAACACCCTGCAATTTCTGTGCAGAAATTTTTTCTTGCTGCATGGCTTGCTTAAGCAATGGTGCAAGTGGACGCTTACCTGATTCCAAACCGTCAAACATTTGCGGATGCATCACTGCTACGCCACTATAAGTCAGATTTTCACCTGAGCGTGCTTGCTCAAAAGTATAGGCCTTGTTTGCAGCCAAAGTGAAATCACCTTGTGGATGCTGCACAGGATTTTCCACTAAAACCAAATGTGCCAAATCATCTTGAAGCTGCACATTTAATAGTGGTGCAAAATCCATGGTGGTCCAAACATCGCCATTCACCAATATAAAAGGTTCATTGCCCAATAATGGCAATGCTTTGATGATACCACCTGCTGTTTCCAAACCTTGGCCTTCATGCGACCACAAAATTTTCACACCAAACTGTGAACCATCACCCAAAGCATCTACGAGTTTTTCACCCAACCATGCCGTATTGATAACAATTTCCTGCACACCAATCTTTTGTAATTTTTCGATGTGCCACACAATTAAAGGCTTTCCACCGACTTTCAATAAAGGTTTAGGCGTATGCAGCGTTAAAGGACGCATGCGATTGCCCATTCCTGCAGCAAGAATCATGGCTTTCATTTAGGCAACCACCTCATACTGACCATATTTTGCTATAAATTTTGGCATCACAGTCGTGTGAATAAAGTGCATAAATGGTTGTAATTCTGAATAAGGCTTACTTTCTTCCAATAAATACCACATCACGCGCGGTAAATCTTTGAGATAACCTGATTTGCCATCACGCTCATATAAACGCACAAAAATACCTAAAATTTTGATATGACGCTGAATCGCCATCATATCGGCATCTTTTTTAAATTGTTCAAAATCGCGTTCTTGTTTAGATGTTTCTGGTAACAAATCATAGAACATTTTAAACCAACGATACACATGCTTTGCATTCCACTGCACATAAGCATCGCGGGTAATCGAAATTAAGTCGTATGTATCTGCACCAATGACCGCATCCTGAAAATCAATCACACCAAGCTCTGTGTCATCGCCTAATTTCATTAAGTTACGACTATGAAAATCACGATGCACAATCACTTGCGGTTGTGCCACGGCAGCATTGGCTAAAATAGCAAAAGTGCGTTTAATTAAGGCACTTTCTTCCGCACTTGGCTGAATTTGTAAGGCTGGCAATAACCAATCAGTGAGCAACTCCATTTCACTAATCAATTTGTCATAGGAATATTCAGGGAATTGTGCCGCACCATCAATACTTTGCAATTGAATTAACTGTTTAAAACACTGCGCATAGTAGTCATCTACAGTCTGATCATTTAGCAAGGTCGATAACAAAACATCGCCAAAATCTTCAAGCAACAAAAAGCCTTGTGTCAGGTCTTTGGCTACAATTTTTGGCACGCGCACGCCATGGGCAGCAAAAAATTCATCAATCGTCACAAAAGGACCACAATCTTCTTTTTCTGGTGGTGCATCCATGAGCATAAATGTTTTATTATTCAACTTGATTCGTGCGTAACGACGAAAACTTGCATCACCTGCTAAAAAATGAGTTTCAAATTGATCTGAACCAAGTACAGATGTTATCCATGTTTGTATCAATTGTTCGCGTTGTGTATTCATTTGCAATAAATTCTAATACAGGCTGAGTTTTTAAAGTGCTAAGTGTAGCTACTTCTGCGCTTTTTCTCTATGATGCGACAATAATTAATTGCGATTAAGCATTCTTGGTTGATGAGATAAATGAAGCATCAGTTTAAATTTAATCCTTTAGCGACTGCGGTCTTAACTCTGTTATGTGGTCACTCTGTTTCCAGCTATGCGCAGACCACAGATCAGACTTCATCTGTCACAAATCTCAATAACCAGCAGCTTAAGCACACCATACAAGAAGCTTATCCTGGGCAGCAGTTCTTTGAGCAATATTATGTTGATAAAGCTGCACCTGAAGCACAACAACAATTTGGTCACAGCCAAAGTTCTGCCTATTGTGAAGGTGCGTGGCTAACGCCGATCAGCTCGGGTACTGTTGCGGCAGATGCTGAAAATGCAACTTCTACAGTGACTGCAGATTATGGTCACTATGACCCAAATGGCGATTCAGTCTTAGAGGGCAATGTGGTGATTGACCAAGAAGGTCGTCAAATTCGTGCCGATAAAATTACCATTGATCAAACTCAGACCTTTGCCAAAGCCGAAGGTCGGGTACAAATGGCGCAAGCGGGTTTACTGGCGCAAAGTGATGAAATTAATTACAACCTAAAAACCCAGCAAGGTGACCTAAACAACAGTTTTTATATTGCCGAAGAACAACATGCACACGGTATGGCAGAAAAAATTGCACGCACCTCAACCAATACTATGGTGTTAAATAATGCCACTTACAGTACTTGCCCGCCTGAACAAGCCCCGACTTGGAAAATTCAAGCCAATGAAATTAAGCTGAATCAGGAAACGGGACGTGGTGAAACACGTGGCACCAAATTGTATGTGAAGAATGTTCCTGTTTTGGCTGTACCCTACTTCAATTTCCCAATTGATGACCGCCGGACTACAGGTATTTTGACACCTAGTTTTGGCTTTACCAACGATGGTGGCGTTGAGCTTTCTGTTCCTGTGTATTTAAACCTTGCACCGAATTTTGATGCTACCGTTAGCCCGCGTTATATTGCCGATCGTGGTGCAATGCTAGAGGGTGAATTCCGTTATTTAACAGAAAATTTTGGTTCAGGCCAAATCTGGGGTGGTTATTTAGCTTCAGATGCCAAATATGACGACCAAGACCGTAAAGACTTGCACTTTTTACACAGCTGGAAAATTAACAATCAGTTTTCGACCAATCTTGAATACAACTATGCTTCAGACAAAGATTACTTTGCAGATTTAAATAATAACCCCAACTCCAAAACCGATCTTAATTTACGTCGTGCTTGGGAACTTAACTATCGCAATGGTATTCCTGGCTTAAAAGCTCAGCTCAAAGTTGAAGATTTCCAAACGCTGGATCAATCTATTGCCTATGAAAACCGCCCTTATGCACGCCTACCACAATTTTTATTAAATTATAAAACAGGCAACCCTCAAGGTTTCCAAGTCGAATTTAATAACGACACAGCTTACTTCAAAAAAGATCTAGCTGCGCAAGATGGGGAACCAAGTGGCACGCGTATTTATAATGACTTTGCAGTGCGTTATAACTACCGCAACCCGTGGTCATTTGTAATTCCTGAAGTATCGTTACGTAACATCAACACCTTCTATGACAAAGAGACTCTGAGTACAGATACATATACAAGTAAAAGTGAGTCGGTTACTGTTCCGCAATTCACTTTAGATACAGGGATTACCTTTGAAAAAGATGGTCGCTTCTTGCAAACCATCACCCCGCGTGCGTTCTATGCCTATGCACCGTACCGCAATCAAAACGACCACCCGAACTTTGACTCTGTAACCGCTTCGATTAATTATGACCAGCTGTTCAGTCCAAACCGTTTCTATGGTCATGACCGTTTAGAAGATAACAACTTTTTGTCTTTGGGTTTAAGCTATAGCCTGTTTGATGAAATTGGTTTAGAACGCCTTAGAGCAGGAATTGGTCAAAGTTTTTACTTTGAAGATCGTCGTGTCACGCTGGATAATACCGAAGACGAATTTAATACGGAAAACCGTACTGGGCCAATTGTTAGCTTAACTAGTCAGCTAAGCCAAAACCTCAGTATGGGTGCGAATGCTGCATGGATGTCAAATGGTGACAATGCACAGCGTAATGTAAATCTGCTTTACACGGGTGATCAAGGCAGCTTATATAGTTTTGGTTATATTAACCGTCGTGTTATTCCAAACCGTCAAGATCATTATGATCAAGTCGTGGCATCGTTTATTCAGCCTATTCACAACAACTGGCGTATTTTAGGTCATGCGCAATATGACCTAGACAACAGCGTTGCGCGTGAATACTTACTGGGTGTGAACTATGAGTCGTGCTGTTGGGGCATCTCAGTCTATGGTCGCTCTTACTATAACGATTTAGATGATGTTACCGATGTCGGTGTAAAACCAAAACGTGCCATTATGGCGGAATTAAATTTGAAAGGTTTAGGCGGTTTCAATAATAAACTTGCATCTTTGCTTGAAAACCGTATTTTAGGTTTTAATAAAATTAATCAATCTTGGACACAACGTTAATGAAGACAGAACAGTTAAAACGATTTTTAAAAGCATCAACCTTAGCACTTTGCATGACAGCAGCGCTGCCTGCATTTGCTGCGAATGATCAAATTGTAGCTGTAGTTGACAATAGTGTCATTTTGAAAAGTGATTTAGCGCAAAGCGTGGTTGAACTCAAACAACAACTGGAAATGCAAAAGCGCCCTGTTCCACCGCAACACATTTTAGAACAACAAGCTTTAGAGCAACTGATTGTACGCCAAGCACAATTAGAACAAGTCAAACGCTATAATATTAAAGCCGATGAAAAATCTTTAAATGAAGCAGTTTTAAAAGTTGCACAGCAAAATGGCGCAAACAGCCTAGAAGCTTTTCAGCAAAAATTAGATAAATCTGCGCCAGGCAGTTATGCTTTTTTACGTAACCGTATTGCTGAAGATTTAGCAATCAATCGCTTACGTCAACAAGTCGTAATGTCACGTATCCAAATTAGCGACCAAGATGTTGATAATTTCCTGAAAACCCCACAAGGTCAAGCAGCATTAGGCAATCAAGTACATATTTTGCATGTGCGTATTTCAGGAACAGAAAATGCCGCACAAGTTGCGCAAAAAGTAAAAGCTGAATTGGCACAAAGCAATGATATTCAAACCATTAGCAAAAAATACACAGGCAATGGTGTAACCGTACAGTCTGCAGACATGGGTTTACGCAACCTAACAGATATTCCTGCAGAACTTGCTGCACGCATTACACCGTTAAATGTGGGTCAAACCAGTGAACTGATTGAAGTCCGTGATGGCATTCATGTGGTCAAGCTCTTAGAGCGCAAAAGCACTGAACAACGTGCATTGGTACCTCAATATCAAACTCGCCACATCCTCATTCAACCGACAGAAGTGGTTAGCCCTGAAAATGCCAAACACATGATTGACAGCATTTACAACCGCTTAAAAGCAGGTGAAGATTTTGCAACCTTGGCTGCGACGTTTTCTAACGATGCAGGCTCTGCACGTGATGGCGGCAGCTTAGGTTGGGTCAACCCTGGTGTGATGGTACCTGAATTTGAAAACCAAATGAAAAATACCGCCAAAGGCGAAATTAGCGCCCCATTCCAAACTCAGTTTGGCTGGCATGTATTACAAGTCACCGATACTCGTCAGCAAGATATGACACGTGAGTACCAAGAGCGTATGGCACGTCAAATTTTAGGTGAACGTCAATTTGATACTGAACTAGACAGTTGGTTACGTGAAACACGTAACAATGCATTTGTGGAAATCAAAGACCCAAGCTTAGATCGTAAAAAGAACTCCTAAGCGCCTATAATCTTTAGATCACAATCAAAACCAGTGTCACTGCACTGGTTTTATTATTTTCAAGCGAAGTTGCTCAAACTTATCTCCTCATCCGTCCGACTTTAAGCAACACGCAGCCTTACTCAAGCTTATAAATCAAAGTCTGTAAATTGATCAGAAAAAAGAGCGAGACATAAAAAAGCCTCTCAAAATGAGAGGCTTTTTTGAGTAAGTCAATTAACGATTGTTGTCGTCTTCTTGAGATTCTTCAAATTTAGAATCGTTGTCAAAACCGCCTGTAGATTGACCACCGAAGCCACCTTGAGCACCGAAGCCACCTTGACCACCGAAGCCACCCTGAGCACCGAAGCCACCTTGAGCACCGAAGCCGCCACCTTGAGCACCGAAGCCACCTTGACCACCGAAGCCGCCACCTTGACCACCGAAGCCACCTTGACCGCCAAAGCCTGCGCCTTGACCGCCAAAGCCGCCACCTTGACCACCAAAGCCTGCACCTTGACCGCCTGCTGGTGCACCTGCTGGACGTGGGTTACGTGCAGGAACAACTGTAGAAATTGCATGTTTGTAAACCATTTGGCTTACTGTGTTTTTCAACAAAACAACATACTGGTCAAAAGATTCAATATGACCTTGTAGTTTGATACCGTTCACAAGGAAGATGGAAACAGGAATACGTTCTTTACGGAGAGAATTTAAGAACGGATCTTGTAAAGTTTGACCTTTAGACATGTTATAACTCCAAAAATAATTAAAAATCAGCGCAAAAACTATCTTTATTTTTCAATTAAAAATTATAAAAAAGACAGTGTGTAAATTTTGCTTTATCCGTAGCAGTTTCGCAAGTCTTCTTGAGCCTGCTTTATCGTAAAATATGTGTGAAATTTATGCGATTCTTGCAACGATCTGAGCCAAGTATATTGACGTTTCGCAAGTTGTCGTGTTGCAAATAGCGCCTTATCCTCCATTTCCTGCATTTTTTCGCGACTTTCATCACCTTTTTGCAAAAATTCTAAAGCTTGACGATAACCGACAGAGCGCATAGAGGGTAAATTTGCATCTAAATCGTATTTTTCAATAAGATGGCGCACCTCATTCAAAAAACCCATTTCCCACATAATCTCTAAGCGTTTTTCAATACGCTGATGTAATTCTACCCGATCAGGCACTAAGGCGTGGTTATGAAAAGTGTAACGATATGGTACATTTTTAGGTTGTTCCGCTTGCAGTTGGGTAATCGGTGTACCTGTTAATTTGTAAACTTCCAAAGCACGAATAATACGTTGCTTATCGGACACTTTGAATTTTTGTCCTGCCAATGCATCTACCCTACATAATTCTGCATAGACGGCTTCCCAACCTTCGCGTGCAGCTTTATCTTCAATTTCAGCACGCACTTGGTAATTGGCACGGGGTAAATTTGAAGATAAACCTTCAAGCAATGCCTTAAAGTACAGCATGGTTCCGCCCACTAGAATTGGGGTTTTGCCTCGCGCATGCATATCGTCAATCAAGGTGCAGGCATCTTCAACAAATTGTGCAGCAGAATACACTTCAAGCGGGCTGATAATATCAATCAAGTGGTGCGGATAGCGCGCCTGTTCTGCTTTGGTCGGTTTGGCTGTACCAATATCCATATCTCGATAAACTAGCGCAGAATCGACTGAAATCAGCTCAAAATGCCCCAGTTCATACAACTCACATGCCAAAGCAGTTTTACCGCTTGCAGTTGGTCCCATTAAATTGATGACCGGCAATTGATTTGACATGTAACGCTACTCTCCTCGAGCAAAAAGTTTATCTAATTGAGCCAATGGAAAGGCACGCCAAGTCGGGCGACCATGATTACATTGGCTAGCAAATTCGGTTTGTTCCATCTGCCGCAATAAGGCATTCATTTCAGAAAGACTAAGCATCCGATGTGCACGTACAGCGCTATGGCATGCCATTCCCGCCAAAATATGATCGCGCTTTTGTACCAAGGCTTGCGCTTCATCATTCGGGTCTAAATCATCAAGTAGTTCAGGAATTAATTCAGCAAAATCTGCCTTATGCAAAATTGCAGGTACACCGCGCACAATGACCTGTTCATCCCCATATTGGTCTATTTCCAAGCCCAATCGCGCCAATTGTTCTTTTAAATCGCCCACTCGCATGGCCTGCATACGGCTAATACTAATGACTTTGGGAATAAGCAATTGCTGCGAAGTCCAAAACTCAGGTTTATCCCAAGCGGCTTTCATCTGTTGCAACACAATTCGTTCATGTGCGGCATGCATATCTACAATAATCAAGCCTTCACTGTTTTGCGCCAAAATGTAAATTCCATGCAGTTGCGCAATTGCGATGCCCAGTGGATGCTCATCCACTGCAGGTGTTGTGGTTGTTTGCCCAAGATTAGCTGAGTCTTGATATAGATCACGTAAAGGCGCGAGATAGCTTTTTATAGCATTGTTGAGCTGTTGTGAACCTTGATAATTACTCTGCACAGGTCGGTTATATTGAACTGTCTGAGACTGACTCTGATTAAAATCGGTAAGTAACTCACTTCCCGCTTGTGAATCGGGCTGCATCGTGTATGCATCTGCTGCATCATTTGCGGAATTGTGAGGATTCGCCTCGGCATGTTTGTGCAGTAAAAATTGTTCCTGATAACGCGGTTGCACTACATAAGGCGCAGCTTGTTCTACAAGATCGGCTTTCATGGCTGTGGCTAAATCTGCAGTTGCAGTTTGAAATTGAGCTAAGGTTTCTTTGGCATAATGTCGTACAAACTCATGCACTTCCCGCTGATTTAAAAAGCGAATTTCATGCTTGGTTGGATGCACATTGACATCAATATTTTCAGGCTCAACTTCTAAAAACAACAAATATGCGGCATGTTGATGTCCATGCAAAATACCTTCGTATGCCATACGCAAAGCATGCGAGATGGTTTTGTCTTTTACAATACGTCCATTTACATACACATACTGCAAGTCGGCTTGTGAACGTGCATCGGAAGGGTGCCCCAACCAACCCGATAAGCGCATACTGACACTATCGGCATCAATCCAATAGGCATTTTCAACAAAGTTCCGACCTAAAAGTTGCTGCACGCGCTGAAATCGCAATTCACCACTGTCTGCTATGGGTAGATTCAGTTTAATGTTGTCGTTGTGCTCTAGCACAAAACGAATATCAAAATGTGTCAATGCCAAACGACGGACAATTTCTTCAATATGCCCGAATTCTGTACCTGGTTTTTTCAGGAACTTACGACGTGCAGGCACATTAAAAAATAAATCCTGTACCCGTATATGTGTGCCTTTTGGTGCGGCGACAGCTTGAATATCTTGGTGATCGAAAGCAGTACCATTGACTTCAACCTGATAGCCTACACCATCTTCAGTTTGGCTACTGACCAAAGTCAAACGCGATACCGCTGCAATGGAAGCCAACGCCTCACCACGGAAGCCTAAACTAACAATGGCGTGCAAATCATCGGCCGTTTGAATTTTACTGGTCGCGTGACGAGTCACCGCCAGAGGTAAATCTTCGGCATGAATTCCACGACCATTATCAATAATTTCAATGAGTGTACTACCGCCTTGTGCCACACGAATAATCAGCTCGGTTGCACCTGCGTCAATGGAGTTTTCGAGTAACTCTTTGACCACAGAGGCAGGACGCTCAATCACCTCACCTGCAGCAATTTGGTTGGCTAAGGCAGGTTCAAGCGTGTGGATCCGACGTAGATTTAACACATCATTAGGCATGATTAAATTGTTGCTCCAAAGCTTGTTGTAATTCAGCTGAAGATGAATTTAGGGTTGCGGTACGGCTTAATTCATCTTCCGATTTTTTAATTGCAATGATCAGGTCTGCGGGCGGAATTTCATCGCCACCTTTTGATGGCCATTCAAATAAAAACAAGGCATTTGGGGTTTCTAAATAATCACGAATGCCCATCAGCTCTAATTCATAAGGATCATTTAAACGATATAAATCAAAATGAAAAATATCTTGTCCCTGAATTTGATAAGGTTCTACCAAAGTGTAAGTCGGGCTTTTAACCGCGCCTTGATGCCCCAAATGCTGTAGAAAATAACGCGATAAAGTGGTTTTTCCTGCACCTAAATCACCAATTAAATAAATCACACCCGAACGAAAATGCGTTGCCAAAACCTGCGCCAAATTTTGGGTATCTTGCTCATTATTTAAAGCCAAATTAAATGAATACTGCATAACGCTCACGACATGATTCAAAAGACCAATTATGATAGCATCGCACTGCTTTAAAGCCTATGTACTGATGGATAAAACTGTGTAAATGTGGACAATTTATAACAAGTTTAGACAAAGCGATGAATCAATATTGTTAAGCTTAGCACCTAAACTGCTTAGGCTATTTTCAATATGATGAAAAAGAAACTCTCCCACCTGAATATGAGCAATTTGCAGATGAAGTCGACTCATCCCAACACCTTTGTTCCACCCATGCTAGATGGTGTGAGCGCCAGCAAATTGCATTTACCCAAATTAAGTACGCAACCTGAATCAATTTTTCGTTATTTATGTGCCCAGTTTGCCCATATTTCTGCACAGGAATGGCAACAACGCTTTGAGGATGGTTTGGTTTATGATGCAGAAGGTAAGCGTTTAAATTTAAACACACCTTATAGCGCGCATCAGGATATTTATTATTATCGTTTTTTAGCGCATGAAGTTGCTGTGCCTTTTCTGCATCAAATTTTATTTGAAAATGAACACTTATTGGTTGTAGATAAACCGCATTTTTTGACCATGAGCCCTACGGGTCAATATGTGCAAGAAACCCTGTTAGTACGCCTAAAAAAACAAACACAGAATGAGCATCTCACGCCTATTCATCGTTTAGACCGTGAAACTGCAGGTGTGGTGCTCTTTTCCAAACAACCTGAAACTCGGGCAGTGTATCAGCAATTATTTGCAGAACGTCAAGTGCAAAAAACCTACCATGCAATTGCACCTTATCAAGCTGATTTGCCACTGCCTTGTACCGTGCAATTACGCATGGAAAAAGGCGAACCTTTTTATTTGATGCACGTCGTGGCAGGAACACCAAACAGCAAAACAGAAATTCGTTTGCTTGAACATAATCAGAATTGGGCAAAATATGAATTAATGCCGACAACAGGCAAGCAACACCAACTACGTGTGCATTTAAACAGCTTAGGCATTGCAATTAAAAACGACCCATTTTATCCCATCTTACAGCACAAACAAGCAGATGATTTTTCTGCACCGCTACAATTGCTAGCCAAGCATTTAAGTTTTTTTGACCCGATTAGCCTGCAACAATTCCACTTTAGCGCACAGCAAGAACTGACATTGTAATATATTTGTCATTACAAATAATGGATTTTCATTGTAGTCATATTGAAATTACAAATGAATTGTTTACAATGTTGCTAAAATTTAAATCTATTTCCTTCTATTAAAAATTATGAGAAAAACTGAAGTCTACCAAGTACGCTTGGACTCTCAAGAGAAAAAACAGGCCTTTGCTGTGTTTAAACAGTTAGGGATTACGCCTGCGCAAGCGGTGCGCTTGTTCTTTAAGCAAGTCGTGCTTACTAAATCAATCCCCTTTTCAATTGAAAATCAGAATATTAATCTGGAACAATTGATTAAGTTACGCAAATTAAAACAAGAGCAAAAAGCAACGTTAGTGGATGTAAGTCCAAATACTGAAGCAGCTGTAACTGACAATAATAGTGTGCAAGATTTTGAACTTGATGATGAACATTTAGACTTGTTTGATGAACTCAATGCAATTTTGGGTGAAACTGACAAAAATTAACAGTGTTGCATTTTTAAACAATTCTTTAAAAATTTACTTTAAAAACTTAGCTATGCTTCATGCAAGGACAATAAAAAAGCATGGAGTATCCTAATGATTGTAAAACGCGCCACTTTAGAAGACTTAGACCAACTTGCTGTATTGTTCGATGAGTATCGTCAGTTTTATGGTGCATCCTCGAATTTAAGCCTTTCTGCAGCATTCTTAAAACAGCGTTTTGAAAATCAGGAAAGTGTGATTTTCATTCATATTAAAGATCAAAAAATCACTGGATTTGTATTACTTTATTTAGGCTTTTCTTCAGTTGCCTGTTCGACCTACTATATTTTAGATGATGTTTATGTTACCCCTATTTTTAGACGACAAGGTTCGGCTAAACAACTCATTGATACTGCGATTTTATTTGCACGCCATGAAAATGCGTTGCGCATCAGCCTTGAAACGCAAAAAAGTAATTACCAATCCCACCAATTGTATGAAAAGATGGGCTTTGTCAAAGATGATGAATTCCAGACTTATCACTGTTTTTTAAAATAGTCACCTGATCTGGCGGGTGCAGCTTTAGGCAAAAAATAAATTTTAGCTAGCGCAAGCGATTGGTAAAACTCAGTAGAAATTCACTTATTCCATACGGCTTTTTGCCAACTCGACTTGTTCAGGGCTTAAATACATCCATTCACCCACATCTAAAGCCAAATCATTCAAGTTTAATGCACCAACTTGCTGACGATGTAATTTTTCTACTTTATTGCCCACCGCTGCCAGCATCCGTTTAACTTGATGATAAATGCCTTGATGAATGGTGATCTGTAACGCATGTTCTGCCAATTGCTGCACCTCTGTTGCCGCAAATAACCCTAATTCATTGCGCAATGCGACACCCTGCTCAAGTTGCTGGATTTGCGTCGCATTAATCGGGTCTGCGGTGTGCATAGCATATACTTTTGCCACATGTTTTTTAGGATGAGTCAAGGCTTGCAAAAACTGCCCATCATCTGTCAGCAATAACAGTCCTGTGGTGTCCTGATCTAAACGTCCAACACATTGCAAACCACGATTCAGCAATACATCATCAAACAAATCAAACACACTAAAATGATGGGTGGCCTGATGCGAACACTCATAGCCTTGTGGTTTATGTAAGGCAATATAGACCTTTTCACGATATTGATAATTTTGTCCATACACCGAAAATTGTAAAACCGTTTCAGGCACAATTTTTAATGTAAATTTAGGATTGGTCGGGGTTTCGCCCATAATGGTGACTGCACCATTTTTAATGAGTTGTTGGCAATGTTTACGTGATCCAAAGCCTTGTGATTGCAACATTTTTTCCAACAACATGATGAGCGACCTAATGATAAAAAGTATAAATATGTTTGCTGCAGCTATTCTAAACCAAATACACCGTAAATTCTGAACACATTGCGTACCTTGCCCGTTTGCAATTGAAAACCGCTACAATAGCTATACTTTTCCAGTTTACCCTTTTATGGATCACCATGCTCTCTCAATTAGACCTTAACCTGGTGGTGCTGATCGTCCTACTCGCGTGTGGTATTTTCAGCCAAAATACAGCTGTGACCATTGCCGCAGCAGTACTCATTGTTTTTAGAATTACGCCGCTCAGTGAATTTTTTCCACTCTTGCAGCAGCATGGCTTAAATCTGGGCATTATCATTCTCACCATTGGTGTTCTAACACCGATTGCCAGTGGCAAACTTCCGGGTGAAGCAATTCTAAAATCATTTCTAAGCTGGAAGTCTTTACTTGCGATTGCAATTGGTATTTTTGTGGCATGGTTGGGTGGACGTGGAGTAAAACTCATGACCAATCAACCTGATGTGGTGGCAGGCTTATTGATTGGTACAGTCGCTGGTGTTGCTGTGCTACGTGGCGTGCCTGTCGGCCCACTAATTGCTGCGGGGATTCTGACCTTGTTTATTGGCTATTCTTAACATTGATTTGGGTCGCTTGGTTTAGATGATTATATTTAGATTAATCATCTTATATCACCCAATTTCAAAAAATGCAGGACCACTGAGTGTAGTCAGGAAAAACCAAAACCTTCAATTACACGCAGACTAAACAACGCTGAAAATCTATCCACAAAACAACCAATAAAACTTGCACCTGCCAATAATAACAAGCCCAATAGTACACAGCGTTTTAAGCCAATTTTTGCGGTATAACGACCTAGCAACAAGCCAAAGTCATGCCCGAAGCTTGTACCAAACACAGTAAAAAAACCGCTTAAACCAGTCTAATTCCAAGCTCAGCACGTAGGATGGGCACAATCGGTGGCAATTTGCCAATATGCATGGCTGCCATAAAACCAGAAGCAACAATCCAAAAATTCTTTGTCAGCCAACATACCGAACTCTCTGCGCTCTCCCATAATTGTCCCAAGGCAAGTTTAGCAAGAACATCTCACTGTTTTTATTCTAGATTTAGATGAGCTGAGATTTTAGCATTTATTGGCAGCCACTATACAATGCGGATCGTATGACTTCTAACTCGAATAATACTGCGTGCGTTTTTGGGAAAATTTCTCTAATTGCTTCAAAAAGCCTTCAAAATAACTCTTTTCTTTTTCCTCGCTACGATAACCCGCATACAAAGTACGGCGTAATCCTCCCGCAGAAACGCAGTCTAAACGACGTGAAGTCACCCAGCCTTTTTGCTCATATTCATTCACCACCCAATCTGGCAATGCGCCAATACCCCGTCCACTCGCCACCAATTGAATCAACATTTGGGTTAAATCTGTAGTACGAATGGCTTTAGGCTGAATATTGGCTGGAATGAATAGCTTAGACATAATATCTAAACGATGCTTATCGACAGGATAAGTAATCAGGGTTTCTTCTGCCAACTCCTGTACGGTAATGCGCTCAGCTCGTACGAGCGGATGGGTATTTGACAATACCAAACGCGATTCATATTCAAAAATTGGAAAATATTCGATACCTTTTAAAGCAATCGGGTCTGCAGTAATCAACAAATCAAATTCTGCAGTTTGCAATAATTCATGCGGATTGGCTTCAAAACCTGAAGCAAAATCTAAATCAACATCTGGGTATTGCTGTCGATATTGATTCAGTAGCGGCATCAACCAGTCAAAACAACTGTGACATTCTGAAGAAAAAATAATTCGTCCCGTTTGCCCATGCACAATGCGGGTAATATCAGTTTGGGTAATTTGAATTTGTGGCAAGACGTCATCGGCCAGTTTCAATAAACGCTGCCCGACATTGGAAAATGTCACAGGACGGCTACGGCGGTTCACCACTTCTACACCATACCAATGATCTAACTCTTTAAGCTGATGAGAAATGGCGGATGGTGTCAGACATAAATCATTGGCAGCAGCAACCAAAGAGCCATGTTCACGCAGGGCTGACAGCATTTTTAAGTGGCGTATTTCAAGCATTGCTTGTTCCTAATTTTCAACTAATGACTGCATGTTTAGACCTTGGAGGCATTTTTATATTGGCAAATAAAAAACAAAGCCGAACATGATTCAATTTAATAATGAATTAATTTAATCTTAGCATGTAAATAATGAGTTTTCTTCATCTTTATTTTTATTTGATGATATTTACTACGAAACTTACACAATTCCATAAAAAAAGTATGGCATTCAGCATGCAGATTAGTGAGTCAAACCGTAAATTTTTAGAATCATCACTCACATTGTCAAAATAGATGAATAAATACTGAAATTAATTCGCTGTTGTATTATTTTTTGTATTAAATCTCATTAAAAACAACCAGTAACACGCACTTGGCAGTAAGACCATTAGAATAGTAATGATTTCACGATACATCTTCCACCACTCGCTCGAAACCGTACCTGTATGTGCCCATCCAAGCAACATAAAAAAGGGGGTGGCGAAAACAAAAGCACTGATACAAATCGTCAATAAATTCAAAGCGTGGTAACGGTTTAAAAGTAGTGAAAGTAAAAAAGTGAATGGCACAATTAAAATGCAATACACTAAATACACAAGCAAACGTCCAAAAAAAACCACCGAAATAGTGTATAAGCTATATTCACGGTTCACCACGATAAAAAACAGCGCCATACAATAAAGTAATGGCAAAGGGGCAAGAAATAAAGCTTTCGCTATCGTATTTTTGGAATATTGCATACACCCTCCCTTTGCTTGCCTAGTTCAGATATTAGCTTACTCCGACAACTTCTCTCCGCAATGCGGGCAGTATTTATAAGGCTCTTGTTCTAAAAGCAGCTCTTCTTCACGACGCTCACGAATTAACTGCAATAAAATATCTTGGGTTTGCTCAGTAGTTAAACCGACTTGTTTGCGTAAATCTTCAATTTTTTCCTGATCATTTAACAAGTCAATCTCACTATTTTGCAATAGCTCTCTAAATTTCAACCCTAAATGCTGCTTACGTTGTTCAAGTTCGTTGGCTAAACCTGTGGCTAAAATACCTGCGGGCAATGCTGCCAAACCGACACCTAAGATTGTAATTAGCGCTCCTAAAATTCTGCCCCAAGGCGTAATTGGTGTGACATCGCCATAACCAACGGTGGTTAAGGTCACTACTGCCCACCACATCGAAGCAGGAATTGAGCTAAAGGCTTCAGGTTGTGCCTTGCTTTCCACCACATACACGCCTGCGGCAGACATCACAATCATAATAGAGAGAATAAAAATGACTGCCTGGAATGACCCTTTTTCCCGCTCGATCACTCTTAATAGAATTTGCAAAGATACAAAGTAACGTGTCAATTTCAACAAACGCAGCAAACGTAAGATTCTTAGGAAACGTAAATCTAGATGTACAAAGAAGTTAATATAAGCAGGTAAAATTGCCAATAAATCTATAATTGCTCCACCACTGGTCAGCCATTTTCCCCGCTGCTTCCATGGCGAAATAAATGGGTCTTTTTCAGCAATACTCCAAATCCGCAGCAAATATTCAAGCGTAAACACTGCAATCGAAAAGTTTTCAAAATGGTCAAAAAATACCTGATAGGCAAGATAGACGTCATTCACTGACTCTAAAATAACCGCACTGGCATTGCCTAAAATCAGTAAAATTAAAAAATAGTTAATGCAACGACTAAACCATGTTTCATAATCATCGTCGTGTAAGTTGTTATAGACAAATTTTCGTAAGGTGTACCACGGTGTAAATGCCATACCGAATATTATATTTAAGGCTTACAGTGATGGCAGTTTAACCGAAGTTTTTCTTAAAACGATAGTATTTTATGTGACGTTTAGCGGGCATTTTTAATGTAAAATTGCAGTATAAGTCATCATCTAAATAGATAAATTACTGAATAAACAGCAATGCTAAACGCACTTGATCATAGCCCATGCGTGGACTAGTCGCTTCAACAATCGGACGCAGTTTAATTGCACCATCCTCGCTAAAGTGCTCGGCATTTTGACGCTTCATTAAACGCTTATAAATTTTACGGACTTCTTCCACCACTTCATCACCTGGATGTGCCACTGAAATATCCAGATTTTGTTCTTTTTGCAAACGTGCCAAGTGGTTGATAATGGTTGCAGGCGTTAAACCACGCTCTACTGCAATATCTTGAATATCATAACCTTCTTCAAATAAAGCGCGGGTTTCATCCAATGTAGCAGTCGCATAATTGGTTTTTCCACCTTTGGCAATTTTCTTTTCATTGCGCAAAATTTCGGTTTCGTTCAATGTGCCACCACAGTGACGAATAAATGCATTATGTTGTGGGGTTAAATCCATCAGCTCATAGTGCGTTTCAGCTTCTTCAGACAATTCCTGAAAACGGCGGTCTGCCTTAATCGCCAAACTGTCGAGTTCCAAAGCTTGGCTATTAAATCCCAATAAACGCAAACCACTTAATGATTTTAAACGTGACAAGGCCACATAACCCTGCCCTTTTTCAAAAGTATGGCTAAGATTGATTTCTGCCGCTTCTAAAGTCATGCCTTGTGATTTGTGGATAGTGATCGCCCATGCCAAACGCAGCGGAATTTGCTGAAAACTGGCAATGGTTTTGCCTGCATCATTATCTACCGACCAAGTTTCAGGCTCGACCAACAATACTGTGCCATCGGTTAATTTTACTTTAGGCAAAATGCCGTGATCATCATCTTCTTCAAAGCCAATCACTTCGCCCAAACTGCCGTTGATATAGCCCATATCGAAGTTGTTTTTAACAAACATCACTTTGGCATGTTTTTTTAGATTTAAAATTTCAGGCGCACGTACCGATGATTTCAGCGTTTCAATCAACTTTTCATTGCCATCACACACGGCATCAAACTGCTTGCTCTCAGTTTCAATTTCATTCAGATGCTTAAAGTTGATATTGTCCACATCCATATTGTGCGTATATAAACGCGTGAAAGTGTCGCCAATATCTTGATGACGGGTGTGTTCCAAAGCCTGAATATGTTGATGATCAATACTTTGTGCACGAATCGCATTGAGAATGTCATTTAAGTAGTCATCGCCCTGACGGTGCTGCTCGGTTAAATAACAGACCCGAAATTTAGCTTCGACCCACGCATCTGACATAAAACAGAACTTGTCACGATTGCGCTCATCGTTTTTTCCCACAGGCGGTAACTGGAAAAAATCTCCCGCGACAATCACCTGAATACCACCAAAAGCGTCATCACTGTCTTTAAAATATTTTAAAACCTGATTAACCAAATTCAGTTGCTTGGCATGCAACATCGAAATTTCATCAATAATGAGCACTTGCGCATTTTCTAAATGTTCTTTCAGATATTTGCGCTCTTTCATATTTTTCAGGTCAGCATCGGACAAAAAATCTTTAATACCAATGCCTGCCCACGTGTGAATGGTCATGCCATTCATGTGCGTTGCAGCAATGCCTGTAGATGCCGTAATTGCCACTGGCACTTTGCGCGCTTTTAAATAATTGATGTATTGATTCAGGGTATAGGTTTTACCCGCACCAGCAGAGCCTGTTAAAAAGACATTTTCGCCTGCTTTTAAAAGTTTAAGTGCAGTTTCCTGTTTCATAAGACCTATACCATGATTGAACGGCTATAGCCTAACGAGTTTTGAGCCAAAAGTTAAGGCTCAAGTCCGTGAATACGACAACTGTTGTCTTATGCTTTAGCTGGCAATTGTGGATTCAGCCATGTAATAAACTGCTCTGCAATGGTTACCAGCAACTGTTCCGCTTTTTGATTATTCGGATATTCCAACTGATCAAATTCAAGCTGTCCTTGCCGAAAATGACAACCTAAGGTCAATTGCTGCGCATAATGTGGCGATGCCATGTGAAACGCCACATATTGCCCTTCACTCATTAGCTTGGCATAGCTCAGTGCCAAACAGTGTTTAAAGTTTTGTGATTCTTCAATAATACGGTCTAGATGAGTCATTTCTTCAAAGCACCAACCTGAAAACTTCAGCATCGGCATAGGGCTTTTGGCCTGCCATGCACAGCACTGAATTTCCTTTTTTAATTTGGCCATCAGCTCTGCTTTGTAGACCTGTTGATGCCAACGCACCGCCTGATGAAACAGCCCCAACCAACTCAGACTTTTTGGAATATGCGTATGCGCTGCAAAATATTCCAGTAAATAGTCGCGCACATAACTGTCAAATACCGAAACGCGTGTATTCTGCGCCCGTAAATAAAAACGCTGCCGAAAATCATCGGGTTGAAGCTGATAACGCTGCAACACCGTATAAAAGTCACGCTGCTGCTGACTCTCGGGCTGAATATAATCCAACAAAGCGAGCGGTAAATCCTGTGTGATTTGCTGCAAATAAGTCATATAACTTTGCATGACACGACTCAAACGTCTAAATACATGCTTAACCAAATGCTCATCTTGCTGCGCCACGGTTTTTAGCAAACTCATCCATTCATCCAAATACAAAATAGAAGGACTAATCGCAACGCGTGGATCATCTACAGATTGTTTTTCACCATGTGGCATTAGACTGACATTATGTGCATGCGCAAACCACGCCTGCTGTGTCGCATACACATTACAGCTTTGAATAAACATACGCGCCGCAGAATATTGAAAATATTGCAATGTCGCTAAAATAATCCGTGGATGTACCTGACTACAATCGACAAAACTGAGCGCAGTCACTGCGACCCGCACACTGGTATGATGAATATTTAAACTCAGCCAATCCAACACTTGTGCAGACTGTTTAAACAGCCAATTCACCGCACGTGGATAATCAAATAATGGAAGTTTGGCGACTTTCTTTTGCCAAATTAAAGGGCAAGATTTTAAAAAATGCGGTTTCGCCAAAGCATCAGAACGCTGCCACACTTCACGGTGCATTAAACGCGCAAACCCCAGTAAATGACCATGTTCTTCGGCATGTCGATACAACAACCGAATATCGTCCTGATGATCGATTAAACTCTGTAAATTAAATCGCTCTGGAAATGTGATACTTAAAATACGATACATGGCTTTAGACAGAAATTCTGCTGCACTAAAACAAAAATCATCATAACTTTGCATCAGTGCTTGCACTGGCAAAAAGGTTTCACCCTCTACAAATTCCAAAGCGCATAGTGTCGATAAAGCAGTTAAAACATCTTCAGGAATCGGCTGCCCTTGCTGCACAAATTTGGTCAATACTGGTTGATAGTGATCGTCTGCCTGTATTAATGCCTGATCTAAAATTTGTGCCTGCATTGCATCTAAATGCAATAACAATTGCTTAACC
>ERZ650312.186-NODE-186-length-32747-cov-12.514346_pt1 | contig 32747 bp, 26 predicted proteins | sample MGYA00376248_ERZ650312 | MGnify/ENA primary metagenome ERZ650312 (study PRJEB26733, sample SAMN07839316) | wastewater metagenome | biome: urban; feature: wastewater treatment plant; material: waste water | place: USA: North Carolina | collected 2016-07-28 ... | reverse complement strand
TCTTATCATTAAACTGATTTAATATTTCTATGGTTTGTGCGTGTTGTTGAATCTGGTTCTTTACTTTATCTAATGGGACATAGCGTTCTGGTCTTTGGGCAATCGAAAACCCGCCAAGTACTTCAGCAAGCATATCATCACTACGAACCTTTTTATCTTTGGCAAATTCAACGCCGACAAATTGAGGTTTAAACCAAGAGGGCTGTTGATATTGAGGACTTGCTTGAGCTATCTGTTCGGTAAGAATCTCGTTATTACGCACAAGCTCAAAGCGGTCCACATTATAAGCCAGCCATACTGGGCGACCTTCTGCGATATTAAATACTCCATAAGCCAAGGCAGAGAGCTGCAATAGAACAATCACCCCCAAGTCCATTTTTAAGGTTTTTTTTCCCTCTTTGTAAACCAATAAACTTAGTAAGGGACCAACAATCACATCAATTACGACTAGCATTAAAAAAATTGTCATCACCCCTTCTGCCGAAGCCAAAGGTGCTGGATACCAGACAAAAAATACAATCGCTATTGCAATTAAGGCTATCAGCAATGAGATAGCCAGATGACCAAGAAAAAACTTAATCCGTTTCGACACCTTAAACACCCTTATTCGAACTAGTCTATTTTTGAAAAGCTGAGCTAAAAATCAAGCCTACGCTCGCTTTGCATCTTAATTTTCCCTCTTTCATTCCTTATAAATCCTCCCCAACCCTCTTTTGGAAAAGGAGGGAGCTTCAACCCTTTAGCAACTACAGGGTTGTAAGCCCCCCTCTTTATTAAAGAGGGGTTGGGGGAGATTTGCTTATAAAAATAAGCCAGCAATTAAACAAATCCCTTTTGTAATGCGTTACGCGTGCTTACAATAGCCCTGATTCAATCTCTGATTTAGCTATCTCATATAATTTATTTTCTAAATCAACGTTGTTTTGAAACTGGCAGTCTTGCACTGTTTCATAGTGACTATGATAGAAATTTAAAAGTTTACATCGTGTTTTAATACTACAATCAAGTCACTTTCTTCGAAAGAGTCAGCCTTTGAAACTGTTTTAATTTCAAAATGCTCCCCTTTGTATGTATATATTTCTTTTCTCATATGATTTCCTTCTTCTCATTCACCACAAAAAAAGGCCAGCGATAAGCCGACCTTTCTTGAAAGCTGTGCAAAATGCCCAGTTCACATTTCCTATTAGCGACACTCTGCTGGAGCATATTTAGCTACAAGAGTCGCAGCCACTGTTGGAGCTACTGGAGCTGCTGCTTTACCAACCGCATAACACGTCCAAGTTACGTTACCAATAGGTGGTGTACCAACAGCCAAAGCTGAACCACCTCCTGAAGTTGGCACTAATACCAAAGTACCACCACCAGCTCTTGTAGGATATGTAATAGTAATTTCACCAGTTGTAGCAGTAATTCCAACTGAAGTTACGTTTTGACTAGTAGCTGGGGCATTCCAACCACTTTCAAATGCAGTACCGTTAGCAGCATTTTCTGATACAGCCACTTTAGCAGCAGAAGCAACTGATAAACCCTCTGTTACACGTGCACGAACAGTATAATCCTGATAAGCAGGAATTGCCACTGCAGCCAAAATACCAATGATCGCTACAACGATCATTAATTCGATAAGGGTGAAACCCTTTTGAACTGATTTCATAACATTCTCCACAAATGTTTTGTTAATTTTTTATAAGCTTTTTAAGCTACTTTGTAATTAGCATGTATTATGCCAACTTTTATTATATTTATTTTCAAATAAAAAACAGCACTTTATTTCACTATTTAAAAAATTATTTTTTGTGCTTTGTTTTTTTATGTGACAAAGTGACAAAGAATGTCAACTTTATCACATTTTAGTTCAGCATGATTGGGGCGTTCTCAAGTTCATCGTTTTGATCCTGTATTTTGTTGGCATAAAACCGCTCCAAAATTCTCCCAATTTGAGTTACGCCATCGACTAAAGCCTGTCGATACTGCTGTTGTGCCATTTTCGCAATAATGGACTGACAAACCTCATCCCATACTAGCTGTGTCGTAGCTTGTTGTATGCCACGGTCAATCACAATCTCGACTTTACGTTCGCACAAATTAAGGTATAGCAAAATACCACTATTCCACTCTGTATCCCACACACCAAGCTCAGCAAAAAGCTGTTTCGCACGTCCACGAGTATCTAAATAATAGGCTTCTCGTGCAGGCATATGCCCTTCGATCACTACCTGAATTTCACCAACATGACCCTGTTCAGCAGCAGCTACCGCTTGCGCAATCGCATGTTGATCTTGCTGATTAAAAAAGCGTTTACTAGCTGGCATATGTAATAAATGCTTTAACCAACGCTTAAAACTCGGTTGTACAACTTCATCTAGCTTTGGTTTAGTAACGATGTCCGTCGTTTCAGTTGTTGTTACCATGACCCTGATGCTCCTCCACCGCCGAAGCCGCCGCCCCCGCCACTATATCCACCTCCACCAAAACCGCCGCCGCCACGACCTCCGCGCCCACCTCCACCGCCAGAAGAGAGAAAGAGCTGAAAAATCGTTTGGGCTAAGGTCGTGATGAGTAAAAAGAAAATCCCACCACCAATCAGTAAGCTGGTGATTAAGCCTGCTCCATTCACCAAGCCTGCCACGGTTCCTGCAACTGCAGCCGTCGAGGCACTTAAACGCTTACCCACCACAAATGAGCCAATTGCGCCAGCAATTAAGATAAATAAAGCAGTACTAAAGGTTTTACTTTTGGCTTCCTGCTCTCGAATGGCTTGGTCTTGACGTTCTTGTAGTTGTTGCGCCGCTTGGGCTGCAACTTCAGGATCAAGATTTAAAAGCCGTTCAATTTCAGCAAGCCCTGCATTGATCCCTTGAGCATACTGTGCTTGTTTAAAATACGGTGTGATTTGTTGGTTAATAATGCGATTCGCAATAATGTCAGGAATGACTCCTTCCAAACCATAACCCGTAAGAATCTGCATACGTCGATCATTAACGGCAATTGCAATCAGCAAACCGTTGTCCTGCTTTGCTGAACCGAGCTGCCATTGGTCTGCAATACGCATGGCAAAACCAAAAATATCCTCTTGACCTGTGGTGGGTACAATCACTACGCCTATTTGGGCTTTTCCTGTGTCATGCAAGGCACGAATTTTCTGACCAATGGCTTGTTTATCTTCATTACTTAAAATATGTGCTTGATCGATCACTGGTTCATTTAAGGTTGGTAACGCCCGTATCGATTCACCTTCTGCCATATCATTGGCAATGGGTGGTTGTGGCACAACATCAGCATTTGCAGAGCTTACATTATTGGAACTCTCCGCTTGCTGACCTTGAATAATTTTTCCAGCGATAACTGTTTCAGCACCACCATCTGTTGCTGTAGCAACCTCTGCCCATGTTAAAGAACTTAGACACAGCAGTCCTGATAAAATGAATGCAAGCACCCATTTATACGAAAACTGTAAGAACTGCTGTTGTCCTATCATTCATTCACCCTATGGTTGCGATTACTTTAAGTCACAGCTAGTTAAATGACACCGTTGGTGCTTTTTGCGCGCTTTGCTCTGCACTAAAATTTGGTTTGGTGTCCATCCCAATCACCTTGGCAGTCATGACTTGTGGGAACTGGCGTGAATAGGAGTTAAAGTCTTGCACCGTAGTAATATAGCGATTACGCGCCACAGCAATACGGTTTTCGGTACCTTCGAGTTGAACCTGTAAATCACGGAATTGCTCATTGGCTTTTAAGTCTGGATAGTTTTCTGAGACCGCAATTAAACGCGACAATGCACCTGTCATTTGCGCCTGAGCTTCTTGATATTTTTGGAATAATGCAGGGTCTTCTAATACTTCTTTATCGACTTTTAAACCTGCCACATTGGCACGAGCCTGTGTGACCTCAGTTAGGACTTGCTCTTCATGCTTAGCATACCCCTTCACTACATTCACCAAGTTCGGCACCAAATCTGCACGGCGTTGATATTGGTTTTGTACTTCCGACCACGCAGCTGTAACCGCCTCATCTTTGACCTGTAAGGTATTATAACCACAGCCCGATAGCGTTAACGTGCTCGCAAGGGCAACAACGACAGCAGTTTTTTTCATAAAATTCATTCAGCTATCCTCTTTCTTTTGTATTTATTGCAATAACCTGATTGTAAACACATTTGATTATCCTTTTGTTGCTTTTAGTTAAAGTAGCTAAAAGTGAAAAAACCGAGTGATTTTCACTCGGTCTTTATTGCTCATTTTTATATTTAATACTAAACAACCGCGTGCAATTCCTGCTGAAAACCTTCGAGTTGATAGTCTTCTACCAAACGAGTTTTCCAGTATTTCAACAACTGGCTGTAATCAATGTCAGAAGGATGAAAGTTGTTTTTGTAGTAAGACAGATATTCAGGCAGCAATTGCACAAACATCTTCGCCAGTAAATACAATCCAAAAAGATTCCCGCCCAATTTCGGTATACTCTTTTTACGGTCTTGTAAAAATAAACGGCTGGCCGAATAGAAAGTTAAACTGGCGAAACCTGTCGTTACACTGCGCATAATTAAACGGCGAATCTTGTCATCACCATACACATCTTGATAAACATCAAAGGCAACCGCACGATGCTCAATTTCTTCAATGGCATGCCACACCCAGAGTTTAACCGCATCATCATCCAAGGTGCTCAATACCTCAGGATGCCTTAAGATATAGCCGCCTAGCAGTGCCGTAAAATGCTCAAAAGCACAGGTGATTGCGAGCTGAATTTTAGGATGCAGGTTTTTCACATCATCATCTTTACGCGCCAACCATGCCTGAAAACGGTCGAGATTATAATCATCACGGCGCCATGCAGCATTAAATGCCGTGTGTGCTTGAGAATGCATCGCCTCTTGACCAATAAATGCCGCAATCTGCACTTGCAGATTTTCATCCTTCACTTGGTCACGTACATTACGCACGCTATGCACAAAGAACTGCTCACCGATGGGAAAAGTCGAAGACAATGCCGTCAGTAAATGCGACATGACCGGTGAATTGGCAAAATAATGCCGGCGAATGGCTTTGGGGTTGAATTGCAAACGTCGAATCGTAATACCCTGAGCTTTTGGACGATGTTGATATAGTTTTTCTGTCGTCACTTGAGTCATGTCTATTTCCTAACATTTAACCGAGCGATCTTCAGCATCTGAATTTAGAGACCGTTCACATATGGCAAAAATGCTTAGTGCATTTGCAAATTCGTCCATTTTTATCAGACTCTCCACCAGATCTTTTTCGATTTATCCCGATCCACCTCTTTCATATCATCTCAGGCAAATAGTGATCATAAAAAAACCCGCCGAAGCGGGTTTTTGTGTTGAACGATTTAGATTAAATGTCTAAATAATCCAAAATACCTTCAGCCGCTTGACGGCCTTCCCAAATCGCTGTGACAACAAGGTCTGAACCACGAACCATATCACCACCCGCAAAGATTTTCGGGTTTGAGGTTTGGAATTTATAGGTTTGCTGTTCAGCCGCAACTACACGACCTGAACCATCAAGGTTAATATTCACATTTGTAAACCAATCCGCAGGGCTGGTACGGAAACCAAATGCCAATAAAACTGCATCTGCAGGTAAAATTTCTTCTGAACCCGGAATTGGTTCTGGACTGCGACGACCACGGCTATCAGGCTCGCCAAGTTGAGTCGTAACCACTTTCACGCCCGTGACTTTGCCATTTTCACCGACGATTTCAATCGGTTGACGGTTAAACAAGAAGTTCACACCTTCTTCTTTGGCATTTTGCACTTCACGACGTGAACCTGGCATGTTTTCTTCATCACGACGGTATGCACAGCTCACCACTTCTGCACCCTGACGAATCGAAGTACGGTTACAGTCCATCGCAGTGTCACCACCACCAAGAACAATCACTTTTTTACCTTCAACACTGATGTACTCACTTGGGTCTTTTTCCCAACCTTGAGTACGGTTGACATTGGCAATCAAGAAATCCAATGCATCATAGACACCATTTAGATCTTCACCTGCGAAGCCACCTTTCATGTAGGTATAAGTACCCATACCCATGAACACCGCATCGTATTCAGTAAGCAATTGATCGATGGTGATATCTGTACCAATTTCAGTATTTAAACGGAATTCCACGCCCATGCCCGTGAAGATTTCACGGCGACGCTTCATCACATCTTTTTCCATTTTAAATTCTGGAATACCAAAAGTCAGTAGACCACCAATTTCAGGGCGTTTGTCGAATACTACAGGTTTAACCCCGCTACGCACCAAAATATCAGCACAGCCTAGACCCGCAGGGCCTGCACCAATGATCGCGACTTTTTTATCTGTCCACTTTACTGAAGACATATCTGGACGCCAGCCCAGTGCAAACGCAGTGTCATTGATATATTTTTCAGCGTTACCAATCGTCACTGCACCAAAACCATCGTTTAAGGTACAAGCCCCTTCACATAAACGGTCTTGCGGACAAACACGACCACACACTTCTGGCAACGTGTTGGTTTGGTGACACAGCTCTGCTGCTTGGAAAATACGACCTTCAGCAATCAACTTTAACCAGTTTGGAATGTAGTTATGTACTGGACATTTCCATTCACAATATGGGTTACCACACCCTAAACAACGGTGGGTCTGATTTGCTGCCACTTCCGCTGTAAAAGGTTTATAAATTTCCACAAACTCTGCTTTGCGGACCTGAATCTCTTTTTTCTCTGGATCTTGGCGTGCTACATCCAGAAATTGAAAGTCATTGTTTAGGCGCTCTGCCATGTCTCTCTCCGTGGGTAGGTGCAGCCCGTTTATCTATCGTCTGCACCTGCCTATGTATCAGCAGTAGTGGAATTATTGTGGATCAGCTTGAGTGGTTTTCAACAAAGTCTGTAAGTTGGCAGCTTTCGGTTTCACCAACCAGAATTTACGACTGTAGAAATCAAACTCGTTACGGATCTTGTACGCCCAAGCACTACCAGTCTCAGCAATGTGTTCATCTAAGATACGGCTTAAGAACTCTTTATGTTCTTCCATCGATTCAGTCGAAATACGATTCAGCTCAATCAGCTCGTGGTTGTAATGATCAACGAAGTCATTATCAAGGTCAAGAACGTAAGCAAAACCGCCTGTCATACCTGCACCGAAGTTGTGCCCCACTTTACCAAGTACGGTCACGATACCGCCCGTCATATATTCACAACAGTGATCGCCCGCACCTTCAATTACAGCGAAAGCACCCGAGTTACGTACTGCAAAACGCTCACCTGCTGTACCTGCCGCGAACAATTTACCGCCCGTTGCACCGTATAAACAAGTGTTACCAATGATTGCCGTTTCTTGAGTTTGGAAAGGCGAACCTTTTGGCGGGAAGATCGACACACGACCACCTGCCATGCCTTTACCCACGTAGTCGTTCGCATCACCTTCTAATCGAATGTGCAAACCACCTGCGTTCCAAACACCGAGGGATTGACCCGCAGTACCCACCAAGTTCATCTTCACTGGGTGCGCTTCCATGCTGAGGTTGCCATAACGACGCGCAATCTCACCTGAAATACGTGCACCAATTGAACGGTCACAGTTACCAATGGTGAAGTGATATTCACCTGTGGTCCCAGCTTCAATTGCTGGTAGCATTTCAGCCACCATTTTCTCAGCAAGCAAGCCTTTATCAAACGGTGCGTTACCTTCAACTTCACAGTACTGCGCCTTACCTTGCGCAGAAGGATGTGACTCCAGTAATGCGCTCAAATCAAGGTGCGCATGTTTCTCCGTTTCACCTGGAAGCATTTCAAGCAAATCTGTACGACCAATCAAGTCTTTGAGGCTTGAAACACCCAACGCTGCCAGCCACTCACGTGTTTCTTCAGCAATGAAGGTGAAGAAGTTGATGAGCATTTGTGGCTCGCCAATATAATGTTCTTGGCGTAAATGATCTTGTTGAGTCGCAACACCCGTTGCACAGTTATTCAGGTGACAAATACGCAGGTATTTACAACCTAAAGCAATCATTGGTGTAGAACCAAAGCCAAAGCTTTCTGCACCTAAAATGGCTGCTTTCACCACATCTAGACCGGTTTTCAAACCGCCGTCGGTTTGAACACGAACTTTACCGCGCAGGTCATTGACACGAAGTGCTTGATGCGCTTCAGAAAGACCCAACTCCCAAGGCGAACCTGCATGGTGAATTGAAGACAATGGAGAGGCTGCTGTACCACCGTCATAACCTGAAATGGTAATGAAGTCAGCATAGGCTTTTGCCACACCTGCGGCAATGGTACCTACACCCGGCTCAGACACCAGTTTTACTGAAACCATCGCTTGAGGATTGACTTGTTTTAAGTCAAAGATCAATTGTGATAAATCTTCAATCGAGTAAATATCATGGTGCGGTGGCGGAGAAATTAAGGTCACACCCGGTACTGAATAACGTAAACGTGCAATTAAGCCATTCACTTTACCACCTGGTAATTGACCACCTTCACCCGGTTTAGCCCCTTGCGCCACTTTAATCTGCAAGACTTCAGCAGAGGTTAAATACGCAGGTGTTACACCAAAACGACCTGATGCAATCTGTTTGATTTTCGAGTTACGAATCGTGCCATAACGCGCTGGATCTTCACCGCCCTCACCCGAGTTTGAACGGCCACCAATGGTGTTCATCGCAATCGCAATCGCCTCATGCGCTTCAGGAGACAATGCACCTAAAGACATGCCTGCAGAGTCGAAGCGCGGTAAAATCGCTTCTACAGACTCCACTTGATCTAGAGCAATCGAGTTATCTGTTTTTAACTTTAATAGGTCGCGAATTGTTGCCACTGGACGGTTATTCACCAGCTCAGCATATTCTTTAAAGTCTGCATATTGACCAGAACGCACTGATTTATGCAAAGCATTGATCACGTCTGGGTTGAATGCATGGTATTCCTTGTCGAAGACAAATTTCAGCAAACCACCTTGATCGATTGGTTTACGTGTTTTCCATGCGGTATCAGCCAATTTCTTTTGGTCATTTTCAAGGTCAACAAAGGTTGCACCTTTGATACGGCTCGGTACACCCGTGAAGCATTTTGAAACCACTTCTTCAGACAGACCCACCGCTTCAAACAACTGACCACCACGGTAAGAGGCAACCGTAGAAATCCCCATTTTTGAAAGGACTTTTAACAAGCCTTTTTCAATGCCTTTACGGAAATTCACTTGCGCTTGGATTGGGTCACCCAATAGCTCACCTTTGGCAACCAAGTCATTGATCACATCATAAGCAAGGTAAGGATAAATTGCTGTCGCACCAAAACCGAGAATAACCGCAAATTGGTGCGGGTCACGTGCCAGTGCTGTTTCAACAATAATGTTGGCATCGGTACGCAAACCGACATTAATTAGGTAGTGATGCACAGCACCCGTTGCCATCAATGCATTGGCAGGCAAGAAACCTTGACGAATTTTCTTATCAGACAACACCAATAAGGTTTTGCCGTCACGAATCGCTTGCGCTGCTTCTTCACAGATACGCGCAATTGCAGCTTCTAGACCTTCATCTTCCGCATAATTTAAATCGATATCTGCAATTTCATAACCCTTACGACCCAACGTACGGATTTGATGCATTTTCGAATTTGACAACACTGGGCTTGAAATGATCAAACGATCCGCATGCTCAGGGCTTTGTTCAAAAACGTTTTGCTCACGACCTAAACACGTTTCCAATGACATCACAATCGATTCACGTAATGGGTCGATTGGTGGGTTGGTGACCTGAGCAAACTGTTGACGGAAGTAATCCGACACATGACGTACTTGGCGAGACAAAACTGCCATTGGCGTATCATCACCCATTGAACCCACTGCTTCCTGACCACTTTCAGCGATTGGACGAAGCAATTGGTCACGCTCTTCAAAGGTCACCATAAACATTTTTTGTGATGCTTTAAGGTCGTCGCCTTTTAAGCCTTGATCACATAAATATTCTTCAAGCTCTGGACTACCTTGTACACGAACCGAGTTTTCACGTAACCATTCACGGTAAGGACGCATTTTTTTCAAATGCGTGCTGACATCTTTAGTGTCGAGCATTTTACCTGTGAAGGTATCAATCACTAGGATTTGACCTGGACCGACACGACCTTTAGAAATTACATCTTCAGGCTCGTAGCCCCATACACCAATTTCAGATGCCAGTGTGATGTAACCATTTTTGGTAATCACCCAACGTGCTGGACGTAAACCATTACGGTCCAACATACAAATTGCATGACGACCATCTTGAATCACGAGACCAGCAGGACCATCCCACGCTTCCATATGCTTCGAGTTAAACTCATAGAATGCACGTAAATCGGCATCTAACGTCTCCACGTTCTGCCATGCTGGCGGAACCAACATACGCAATGCACGGAACAAGTCCATACCGCCGCCCACAAGAATTTCAAGCATGTTATCTAAGCTTGAAGAATCCGAGCCAGTACGGTTCACGATTGGGTTGAGCTCAGTTAAACCAGGCAATAATGGGTTTTCAAACTTTGGCGTACGCGCCATCGCCCAGTTACGGTTCGCAGTAATGGTATTAATTTCACCATTGTGTGCAAGATAACGGAATGGCTGAGCCAAAGGCCAACGCGGCAAAGTATTGGTCGAGAAACGTTGGTGGAACACCACAATATGTGACTCAAGACGTGGGTCTGCCAAGTCTGTGTAGAAGTCAGCAATCGCTTCAGGCATCATCAAGCCTTTATAGCTAATCACTGTTGAACATAATGTGGTTACATAAAATGAAGGGTCATTAGTAAGCTGCTGTTCTGCACGGCGGCGTGCCAAGAAGAGTTTACGGTTAAACTCAACTTCAGACACACCCATTGGGCAGTTCACAATAATTTGCTCAAATGCAGGAAGTGACTGCATCGCAATCGAACCTAAAGCATCGTTATTGGTCGGAATCACACGCCACGCCAATACTCGACAGCCTTCAGATTCAATTTCTTTAGTTAGAATTTGTTTTGCATGTGCTGCAATTGCTGGGTCGAGGCTTAAAAACACTGTGCCAACAGCAAAAACTTCACTGAGTGTAATATCACTGAGTTTTTTCGCTTCTTCACGGAAAAACTGTTTTGGCATTGCTAAGAGTAAACCGCAACCATCCCCTGTCTTACCATCTGCAGCAATACCACCGCGGTGGGTCATACAGCTCAGACTGTGCATAGCAGTCTTGACAAGATCATGGCTTGCATCACCCTGCATATGGGCGATTAAACCAAAACCACAGTTATCTTTAAACTCATCCGGTTGGTATAAACCTTGAGCGGGAGCTACAGTATTAGGCGATGGCATGTGCATAGCGTACCCTTCTTTCTACAGGCCCTGTCGGGCGTCTAACAATCTAATTACTTCTTGCCGATTCGTTCAATTGACTCATATTCAGATTCTGATTGAAGTACAGCATTTTTTCTTCACACCCAAGATAGACTGATTTTCGTCTTTATGCATGTCTTAATTGAAAAAATGTATGCAGCAGTCACGCACTTTTTTAAGGCACTTGGCCGCTACTATTTCGCTCATAAATCGAATCTTTTTTGCGCCAAAACAGTGACATCAACTCAATTCATGCACCATTAAAGCAAGTTTTATGCCAATTATTTATTTTGTGTGTTAAGCGCTTTAGTTTTATTAGGTTTGTGTTTTTTACGTAAAAAACTAGTTCGAGGATAATCCATTTATTGCACCATATCTGTGCACATATGGAATTTACATTTTTTGATGCGCCATAATGATCCAATTTTAATTAAATGGGTCGGTCACTTCAGGTTCATTTGTTTTATTTTGTGGCGCATTCTCTACGGTCGTTTGTGACTTTTGCACATCAACCACATTTCCATCCGCATCACGACGAGTAACCGTTGTCGATGTGGTCGATTGTTTATTTTGTGCGACTGCCGCACGTGCCGCTTGTTGACGCGCAGCAAGGGTAGCTTCATCAATCACGGGGACAGCGGCTGGTTTCAACTGCACAGCATAGAGCTTATTGCTAAGTCCAAGTTCATCAGAACCTAGGTCATTGACATATTCAGCATAACTTTCAATTTTTTCAACTTTGGGTTGCACCGACTTCGGCAACGTCAGTTTTAAATCCGCCAATGCCTTTTGCGCCTCATTGGCATTTTTATACACACCATAGATCAGCACATATTGCTCAATTTGGTTTTCACCCGTCAGTCTTAAGTAGCTAAAAGCTTGACGATCAGATTGCCTTTGCAAAAAGCGCTTAATAATCGCTTCTTCTGAGACTCTAAACAGTTCAACTGTACTGTTCTTTTTATTTTCCTGAATAAATTTGGTCCCACGAAATTCAGCTTCATGCTGCGCGATTGCTACAACACGTGTCGTCATATCCAAAGGTTTTACTTCATCGAGGAATGAACCTAAATGTGCGGTTGTTGCGACTTTTTCTGGCTGAATTTGTAACTCAACTTCAGATTCAGCCTTTTTTTCAACTTCAACCACAGTCTCTTGATCTGTAATGGCCCAAAAGACTAAGGCGCCAAACAAGCATACCCCTCCGAATGCAAGCCAAATATAATTTTGCTTTGTCTGCCACTGGGTTCGAAGGGTTGTTGCCATAATAAAGTTATGCCTGCTCTTGGTTGGCTAAAATCGCCTGTTTCATCAATTCTACATCAAATGTTTTGGTAATGATGGCCTGCCCTACCGCTTGCATCAAAACCAAACGCAGTTGCCCGTTCAAGACTTTTTTATCATGAGCCATATACGCCAAAAAGTCATCGAGGGGAATCTGCGGACATACTATCGGTAAATTCGCACGTTGAATGATATTTTTTGTACGCGCCAAATCTTCTGCACTGATCCATCCCATACGCTGCGATAAATCTGCTGCCATCACCATACCTGTTGCCACAGCTTCACCATGGAGCCATTCACCATAGCCTAGATAAGATTCAATCGCATGTCCAAAGGTATGCCCAAGATTCAATAAGGCACGCTCACCTTGTTCTTTTTCATCATTGGCAACAATACGCGCTTTATGGGCACAAGAACGATACACAGCTTCAGCCAGTGCAGCTTCATCACCCTGCACCAAATCATCTATATGTTGTTCCAACCAAGTGAGAAAGTCAGTATCCCCCAAGAGTGCGTACTTAATCACTTCTGCCAAACCTGCGGATAACTCACGTGCTGGCAGCGTTTTAAGTTGAGACATATCCGCCAAGACCACTTGCGGTTGTTGAAATGCCCCGATCATGTTTTTACCCAGCGGATGATTAATCCCTGTTTTACCACCGACACTCGAATCAACCTGTGAAAGAAGTGTCGTTGGCACCTGAATAAAATAGACCCCACGCTGGAAGCATGCTGAAGCAAAGCCCGCCATATCTCCAATCACACCACCACCTAAAGCTAAAACTGTACAATCACGGTTGAAGCCTGACGCTAACAATGCATCAAAAATCAGGTTGAGGTGCTCAATATTCTTATATTTTTCACCATCGGGCAAAATACACGTTGCAACTGTTTTTCCCAACGCTTCAATTGCTGCCACGTAACGCGCTAAATACAAAGGCGCGACCGTTTCATTACTCACAATCATCACTTGGCGCCCATGAATATACGGCTCAAGTAAAGCTTTCGGATCTAAATCACTACCAATAAAGATCGGGTAACGGCGTTCGCCAAGTTCAACATATAAGGTTTGCATGGATCAAATCACTTCAAAACTGAATCAAAACTACTTTACAAGAATCAAGTTTAAGATACGCTGCGCAAGATCACGTGCAGCCCCTTGATTGGTCTCGATAATATAATGGGCAACTTCACGATATAAAGGATCTCGAACGCTGAGTAAGTCAGTTAACTTTTGTTCAGGATTCTCCACTTGAAGCAGTGGGCGATTTTTATCACGATAGGTTCGCTGTAGTTGAATCTCTACAGGAGTATAAAGATAAACAACGATACCGCGTTGTTTGAGAAATGCGCGATTTGGAGCCTGAGTCACCGCCCCACCACCTGTGGCCAAGACCAAGTTGGGTCGAGAGGTTAACTCATCGATTACAACCGTTTCACGACTACGAAACCCAAGCTCACCCTCTTTTTCAAAGATCCATGGAATCGTTGCCCCTGTTTTACGCTCAATCTCATGATCGCTATCAAGAAACTCGCGCCCTAACAGTTCAGCTAAATGTCGTCCTACCGTTGTTTTTCCAGCCCCCATAGGCCCTACCAAATAAATATTTGGTAGGGTTTCAAACTCTTTGCTTGGCAAGGAGTCACCTTTTAGATTTGTTCAAATTGAAAATATATTAATGATTTCTTGAAACACTGTCATTAACAATTCGTGGTGTCACAAAAATCAATAACTCAGTTTGTATCGTCGTTTTGACATTATTCTTAAATAAGTTACCCACCACAGGCAAATCCCCCAAGAATGGCACTTTTTGATAGTCATTACGTTTCGTATCATCAAAAATACCCCCCAGTACGACGGTCTCACCATCATCTACCAACACATTGGTTTGTAATTCACTGGTGTCAATTGCAATACCATCATTAGTAATGTCACCAATCGAGTCTTTTTCAACCATGAGCGCCATTTGAACTTTACCATCTGGGGTAATGCTTGGCGTCACTTCTAACTTTAAATTTGCCGCACGGAATTCGGTTTTTAAGCCTTCCGTCGCACTCCATGTTTGATAAGGAATCTCTGTACCACGCAAGATATAGGCTTTCTGTTTATCGCCAGTAAGTACTTTAGGCGCTGATAACACTTCACCATGACCATCCGCTTGAAGTGCGCTTAACTCAAGGTTCAACATATAGTCTGAAATTTTCAATAAACCAAAGTTAAACGTACCAGCAGTGTTTGTTGCTAAATCCACACCCAAATCAAAACTTGGCTGGAAATCCCCGCCCCATACTGGGCTACCGCTCAGCTTCTTCGCACTCCACTTAATCCCCAATTCGCGAGAAAAGTCTGTTGACGCCGTTACAATACGGGCTTCAACCATCACCTGCTTCACTGCGACATCCAGCAAGTCAATCATCCGACGAATCTTGTCGATATTTTGCTGCGTATCATTAATAATTAGCGTATTGGTACGCGAATCAGAAACTGCACTACCACGAGCACTCAATAAACTTTCCAAAGCCAAGGAGTCTGAGCCAGCTGTTCGGTTCGACTCACCTCCTTTACTATCACGAGAGTCCTCCAACAACTTCAGTACATCCGCCGATTTAGCATAACTCAATTGAATGTAATCAGTTTGAATGGGTGAAAGCTTAATACTTTGTGCAATCGCCTTCGCTTCATCTTCCTCAGATTTGATCAGTTCAGCTACAGGTGCAATCCAAATTACATTACCATTACGTCGCTTATCCAAGTTCTTGGTTTTCATAATGATATCAAGCGCCTGATCCCAGGGAACATCTTTAAGGCGTAAGGTAATATTGCCTTGTACCGTGTCCGAAGCCACCATGTTAATGCCTGTAAAATCAGCCAAGAGCTGTAATACACGGCGTACTTCAATATCTTGGAAATCTAAAGAAATCTTTTTGCCCGTATAAGCACTTGGTGCTTTAGGCTTCATTGGATTTTTATCTTCAGGACGCTTTAAACTAATGGTGAGCTTATCTTCTGCCTGATAAGCCATATATTCAAAACTGCCATTCGATTGAATTGTGATCAGGCCATTACTACCATCGTTTTGTGCATCGATGGTCGATACAGGCGTGGCGAAATCATTCACATTGAGACGGCGTGATAAGTGGGCAGGAATTTTATTCCCCAAAACGCGCACCACAATTTTACTGCCTTGTTGTTTCACATCGACAGGCGTATTGCTACCTTTTAAATCAATCACAACTTGGCCTTCACCATCTGAACCGCGTTGGAATCCAATATTTGAAATGCCTTGCTCTGAACGCGCCGCAGCAACAGGTGTTGCTAGCGCTGGGTTCGCTGAGTTAATTTTCAGAATAAAGGTATTACCTTCAACACGTGTAGTAAATGCACCGGCATCAGCCAAATTTACAGTTAAACGTGAACGCTGCGCATCTGAAGTTACATCTACTGTACTTGCTTCAGCCGTTGCCACCGCAATACTGCCTTGTTTTAAGCTCTGCTGTGCTTTATCAAAATCCAAAACCAAACGTGATGGCTGTTCCAACTGATAGGCTTGCGGCTGTGGTGGCAAACCGTTGAACATGACACGAATTTCTGTTCCCTGTCCCGGAATTTGCATCGGCACAATATTCGTAATACTGACTTGCGCACTTGCAGCCTGCATCACCGCCATTGCAATTGCACCCATTGAAAACTGACGGAACATATGGTTCATCGTATTGCCATCCCCAAATATAAAATCTTTAGCACTATTTTTCATTTTTATTCCTTTTCCTTTTTTAAGGCGCCGGCCCAATTAATACTAGGCTTCTCGGGCGCTCGACATAGCCCTCACGCCCATCCGGAATAATTTCAACCAAATCAATTTGTGTGGCGGTGATATTAATCACACGACCATGATTCATCCCCAAATAACTACCGCGCTGTACGCGTTCAATTTCACCATCAGGTGTCTGAATTAACGCCAAAATTTGTCCATTTTGCCCGCGCATACTACCTTTCATGTTAAGCGATTCAATCGCATAACTTTCCAAAGGTTGTAATTGGCGAGATAAGTTTGGATAGACACGCTTTCCAGCCATAATTTTCAGTTCAGCGGCTAACGAGCTTGGCATAAACGGGCTCTTTAATTGATGCGCTGCATAATTAAAAGTCGGTACAGGTGGAAAATCTGGCGCAGGCTCAATCGGCAATGGTGGCTGATTACGAATTTCAGCCATTTGCATATTGACCGCATCAATACGTGAATCACAACCGACAAGGAATAGTCCTACGCAGAGACTAAGCATGAGATTTTGATATTTCATTACTTGGCACCTCCTGCATCGGCTTTCGTATCATTCTTTGCATCTTTTACATCAACATCTGTAGCAGCTGTCGCCCCGACATAACGGTAGGTTTTTGCTTTTACACTGTATGAAATTTGCGGAATATCCGTCTTTTTCTCATTGTTACTTGATGCTGAGATATCGAAGTCATGTAAGGTCACAATACGCGGCAAAGCTGCAATCCCACTGACAAATGAACCAAAGGAATGATAATCACCCGTTGCTTCAATGGAAATCGGCTGTTCGATAAAGAACTCTTGGCGAATTTCTGGCTCTAAACGAATATTTTTAAACTTTAATCCAGAATTTACGCCGCTCACGTTAATGTCTTCAACCAAACCCGGAATTTCAGTTTCTTTCGGCAACTGTTCTAACTGCTGATTGAAATTAGCTTCCATTTCTTGCAATTGCGCTTGATATTGCTGCAAATTACGTAATTTTGAATCTTTTTCACGAAACTCATTCAGTAAATTTTGTTCTTGTGCATGTGCATTTGAAATCGCATCAAGCTTCGGCTTAATCACGACAAAATAACCCAATGCCCCAATCACTAAAATGATAAAGATCCAACAAGTCAATTTGACTGAAAAGGGCCAACTACCGTAATTGTTTGGATCTAAGGTATTAAACTGTTGAAAAAACTTATCAACCGTCATTTTTTTCTTGGTTACAGCATGGTTTTCTGATGTTAATTCTTCAAATTCATCGCGACTCATTGTGCTGCCCCCGCTGTTGAATTATTAACTGTACTTGCGGCTTCAGGTGTCGTCGCATCAGGCGCTACTGGCTGTGCAATCTCATCTAAATCTGCCGTGACCACAAAGGTGCCATAGGTTTCTTCAACACGAGGCACAATGGAACTTGGTGCTTTATCTTTTTTCTCTTCAGCAACCAAGAATGAATTCATAAAGGCATTGCGATACCATGCCGATGCTTCGAGATTACGTAAGAATTCCGCAACTGTATTCGGGCTTTCCGCTTTACCTTCAATGGTAAATTTATCACCCGTACGCACAAACTTAGTAATGTACATATTACTTGGTGTGACACGTACCATTTCATCGACCAAACGTACAGCCACAGGGCGTTGACCTTGCAAACCTTGGATCAACTTCATCCGTTCAACAATCGCATTGCGCTGCTCTTGCAGACCTTCCAATGACTTTAATTGGACATCTAAGTTTTGATTGGTACTCACCACCAACTGATTGGCTTGTTCTTGATCTTCAAGTTTTTGACTGTAAAAGAACCAAGCCAAAGCAACAGCTAAAACCCCAACTAATGCAGCCCCAACACAATAGGCAATAAATTCTTTTTTTCGTTTCTCTCTTAACGCATCACGCCAAGGGAGTAGGTTTATTTTTGCCATTAATCAAAACTCCTCAATGCCAATCCACATGCCACCATGAGTGATGAAGCATCATTTTCAATTTTTTTAATGTCGATTTGTGGAGAAAAGCCCATCTGTAAAAATGGGTTGGCAATGGTGACCCGATAACCTAATTTTTGTTGTAATAACTTCGCCAGTCCTGGAATATTGGCATTCCCCCCTGCCAATAAAATATGGTCGATCTCATTAAATTGAGAGGACGAAAAGAAGAACTGCAAAGAACGTGCTGCTTGTTGCACCACAGCTTCAAGAAAAGGTTCAAGTACTTCAATATCATAGTCGTCAGGCAAGGTACGGCTTTTTTTGGCACGTCCAGCTTCTTCAAAAGACAAACCATAACGGTTTTGAATTTCTTGAGTCAGTTGTTTACCACCGAACACCTGTTCACGGGTATAAATGACTTTATTATTTTGCATGACGGACAAGGTGGTCATGGTGTGACCGATGTCCAGAATCCCAACAGTATTTACGCCCATTGGAAGCGTATCTGAAAAGACTTTGAATGCATTTTCAATGGCGAAACTTTCAACATCGGCAATCTTAGGCGTTAAACCACCCAACTCCAATGCTTCGGCACGCGCCTCTACATTTTCAATGCGGGTTGCAACGAGGAGTACATTGACACGATTGGGATTGGCTAAGCGGTCTGGAAGGACTTCAAAGTCCAAACTCGCTTCATCTAATGGGAATGGAATATATTGCTCAGCATCATCACGAATCTGAATTTCACGTTCGTCATCGTTCATATCGGCATCCATTTCAATGATTTTAGTAATCACCATGGACGTCGGAACTGCCAGTGCTACGTCTGTCGATTGAACATTGGCCAAATTTACCGCACGCTCAAGGGCATCACCAACTGCTTCTGGATTCAATATATTTTTTTCGACCACACTTCCTTCTGGTAATGGGACTAGTGCATAGCTCTCCACCCAATACCGATTGTTTTTAACAGAAAGTTCCAATACCTTAACAGAAGTCGAACTAATATCTACTCCTATTAACCCCTTACTTGGCTTACGATATAACCTGAGCACAGTATCATTCCTATTATTTTTTTATCCCCAAAAAAAGTAACCCACTAATTAGTCCGCGTCTATAATTTTATACGGATACAATAACTCATCTAACATTCCGTATGTGTACAGGATATACTGACCGCTAATTAGTTTGCCATTAGCTCTTATTAAAACTTACTTGTTATGAAAAAGCTATCTTGTTCGGGCCGTGTTCATCCATTTTTTTTGATCATTATTATAATGTTGGTCTCAATTCCAATGGGTTTTTATGGCATGTATCTCTATATTGCCCCATCTTTGCCGCAAATGACAACTCTAAAAAAGGCGCCATTACTAAAACCTTTACAAGTTTATAGTGCGGATAACCAACTCATTTCGGAATACGGTGGCAAGCTATCTGTACCCGTAGATTACGATCAGATCCCACGAAGTTTTATTCATGCCTTCTTAGCGGCGGAAGATTCTTCTTTTTTTGAGCATAGTGGTATCAGTTTTAAAGGTTTAGGACGTGCAGTCAGTGAAAGTATTACTGGCTCAAATGTCCAAACGGGTGGCTCGACCATCACCATGCAAGTGGCAAAAAACTATTATCTCAGTCCCGAGCGTACATTAAAACGTAAATTGACTGAGGTTTTTCTAGCCCGAAAAATTGAACAAAATTTGACGAAAGAGGAAATCTTAACCCTCTATGTCAACAAGATTTTCTTGGGTAAAAATGCCTACGGTATCGCAGCGGCAGCTAAAATTTACTACAACAAAAGCTTAGACGAACTCAGCATTGCACAAATGGCGATGATTGCAGGTCTGCCTAAAGCGCCGTCTAAATACAATCCAGTGGTCAACCCCGAACGTGCTTTAGAACGTCGTAACTGGATTTTGGGTCGTATGCTCCAGCTAGGCTACATTAACCAAAGCCAATATGAAAAAGGCATTGCAGAACCAATTAACCTCGATATGCCTGACCGCGGGGTAAGCAACCGATTTCCCTACATCGGTGAAATGGTCCGTAGCGAACTGATTGAAAAGTTCGGCGAGCACGCGATTGACTCTGGTTATAAGGTTTACACCACCATCAACAGTGAACGCCAAGCCTATGCCGAACAAGCGGTACAAGATGGTTTAGAAGCCTATGACCGTCGTCATGGTTGGCGTGGTGCGGAAGCTCATGACAAACCCTTAAGTAGCTTTAGTGCATTTGCCAACACCTTCCCTGCCGAAGTTACCCGTGTCAATCAAAATAGTTTTGATGCCTTAATGCAAGATGGCTCAACGGTAACCGTACCATGGTCTGGCATGTCTTGGACTCGCCCTTATCGCAATGCGAATGCGGTAGGCGGTGCACCATCAAGAGCATCTCAAATTGTTAAAGTGAAAGACATTGTACGTCTGCGCCCCAATGACAACAAAACCTCATGGGCTTTGGTGCAACTGCCTAAAGTTCAGGGCCAACTGATTGCACTTAACCCAAACAATGGCGCTGTAGAAGCACTGGTTGGTGGTTATAATTTTTATCAATCTAAATTTAACCGAACCACCCAAGGCTGGCGCCAACCAGGTTCAATTATTAAACCCTTTGTCTATGCACTCGCTTTAGAGCGCGGTATGACACCGTATAGCATGGTCAATGACAGCCCAATCACCATTGGAAAATGGTCACCACGTAATGCCGATGGTCGCTATTTAGGCATGATTCCATTGCGTCGTGCACTCTATTTATCGCGTAACACCGTGTCAGTTCGACTCTTACAAACTGTGGGCATTGAACGGACACGCCAATTGTTCATGGACTTTGGCTTAACCGATGAACAGATTCCCCGTAACTACACCATTGCACTAGGAACACCTCAGGTTTTACCGATTCAAATGGCTACTGGATACTCAGCCTTTGCCAATGGCGGTTATCGTATTCAACCGCACTTCATCAATCGGATTGAAGATGCCTATGGTAAGGTCATTTATCAGAACAACCCTGAATATGCATGTATCAGTTGTATCTCTCAACAAGAATCAAATCCTCAGTCTGCTGACACCATCACGCCTGATGATGAAGTAATTGAAGTCACCAACCAAGAGCTGAACCCTGCTGAAAAATCGGCAAATCCTGTTGAAATCAACAGTGACTATCGTCAAGCGCAACGTATTTTAAAATCCAGTTCTGCTTATGATATGGCGAATATTTTAAAAGACGTGATTCAACATGGTACAGGCCGTGCTGCGCTACGTATTGGACGAGATGACTTGGGCGGAAAAACAGGAACCACCAATGATGCAAAAGATGCTTGGTTTGCTGGCTTTAATGGCAAATTAGTGACCGTAGCGTGGGTCGGTTTCGACCAACCGACAACTTTAGGACGCCGCGAATACGGCGGTGTGGCTGCGCTTCCAATTTGGACGGACTTCATGGGCAAAGCCTTACAAGGCACGCCTTCGGCGTGGGTTCAACTCGATGCCAAAGCCAAAGCGCCGATTCAGCGTCATCAGAAAGAAACACCTCAGAGCAACTTAGGCCCAACCCCACCTTTGGCGCAGCCGTTGTATCGCCCTGCACCAGTGGTGGTTCCACGTGCTCCTGAGCGTGACTTTGATGATTTGCCGGGTGAGGAGGAAACGTTGGTTCCAAAGAACAGCACCCCACCCACCATGCAAGCACCCAAAGAACAACCAAAACCTAAATCGGATGCGCTCGATCATTTGATTGATCAAGTCCAATAATAAAAGCCCGCATCTGCGGGCTTTTTTATACTTATGCTTTTTTCTGAAACAGTAAAATTTGATACTGGGCGTGTAGTTCAAAAGCTGTTTGAGCCTCTAAAGCTTCACGGCGTTCTTGTTTCGCCTTATAGGCATAAGGCGTCATCGCAATCAGGTTTTTTAAGTCCTGCTGATTAAGCCTAAGTTCAGCATCGATGACATCATCACTCACCAAATCAAACGCATCACTCAACTGCTCTACAAATTTGCTCGGTTCATGCGGCTTAACTTCTTCAAACAAAGCCTCACGCATGGCATATAAATGCTGAGGCGCAGGCGTCACCACCAACAGATATCCTTGCGGTTTGAGTACCCGTAAAATCTCCTGTTTTGGAATCGGGCTAAACAAACTACTACACAGATCAATCGATTGATCCAACACGGGTAAAGTTGCTCCAGTACCCACCACCCAAGTAATGTTTTTATTGATTTTCGCAGCCACTTGCACTGCATTTTTTGCAATATCTACACCGACACATTGCAGCACTTCAGCCTGCATCGCATCTGTGTAATAGCCTTCACCACAGCCGATATCGAGTAAATTTTCAATACGTAACTCACGCACCTTATTGACCACTGCTTGCTGTAAAGGCGCGTAATGACCTGCACTTAAGAAGGCACGGCGGGCTTGTACCGACTCAGGCGTATCCCCCGGATTTTTGCTGTGCTTATGTTGAACGACATGCAGATTGACGTAGCCTTGTTTCGCCACATCATAACTATGTGAATTCGCACAGCGCCATGTTCTTTCGTTTAAAGTTAAAGCCTCACGACACACAGGACACATGAGCAGATTCATTATTTTCTCCAAGACATTACCTCAGGCATAAAAAAAGCCGGCAAATACCGACTCTTTTCATACTTTTGCTTAGCGCAATTTTAAGGTCATTAGCCCTAAAACTACCAGCATAATTGTGATAATCCAGAAACGAATCACCACTTGGGTTTCACGCCAGCCTTTTTTCTCATAATGGTGGTGTAATGGCGCCATCAGGAATACCCGTTTATTGCGCATTCTGAGGGAACCAATTTGCAAGAAGACTGAAATCGCTTCGACCAAAAACACACCAGCCATAATGGCAAAGACAATTTCCTGACGAACCATGACCGCAATTGTACCGAGCATTGCACCCAATGATAATGCGCCCACATCGCCCATAAAAACCTGTGCAGGGTGTGCATTAAACCAAAGGAAGGCTAGACCTGCGCCAATCATGGCTGCACAAATCACCACCAATTCAGAGGCAAATCGTACATAAGGAATATGTAAATAATTGGCAAAACGGACATCACCAGCCAGATATGCAAATACACCTAGACCTGCAGCAACAAGCACTACAGGCATAATCGCTAAACCATCCAAACCATCGGTCAGGTTCACGGCATTTGATGCACCATTAATCACCAAATAGGTGAAAATGATAAAACCAATACCCAGCGGAATCACCGACAAAGGAATACTTAAATCTTTAAAAAATGGAATCAGCAGATCCAGCATATTTGCGGTATGCACAGGATTGCTCTGTTGTTGCGCAATTACATATAGCGCAATACCTGCGCCCAATGATGCAAGCGAGGTCCAAAAGAACTTTTTACGGGCAGGTAAGCCTGCATTGTCTTTATAGCGAATCTTGATCCAGTCATCGGCCCAACCCACTGCACCAAAAATCACCATCACTGCCAAGACAATCCATACATAAGGGTTGGATAAGTCTGCCCACAACAGTGTGGAGATACCAATTGAGAGTAAGATCAGCACCCCACCCATGGTTGGCGTACCCATTTTTTTGGCATGATTTTCAGGAGCATATGAACTCACGGCTTGACCATATTTGAGTGCTTGCAACTTGCGAATCATCACAGGACCGAGCACTAGACCAATGGTCAGTGCGGTTAAAACACTGAGCAAAGAACGCAATGTTAAATAACGAACCACCTGAAACGAACTATGGTAGCCCGCCAGTTGTTCAAATAACCATAACAACATTTAGAGTTTCTCCATCAAATCAGCCATCAACGTTTCCATATGGGTATAACGAGAACCTTTAAACAGGAAACTCATAGACTGGGGTTGATGTGTTTCAATTAAACTGAGTAAGAACGGCAAAGCCTGCTCTTGATTCAAAAAAGCCTGCATTTTTTTGCCATATTGGGTGCTGCGTGCGCCTTCTTGTGCCGCAGGTGCAAATTCACCGACAGCCACCACGAAGTTCAGCCCTTTCACTGAGACCAAATCACGCCCCAGCATATAGTGCTGCTGTGCAGCAGAGCTACCTAGCTCACCGATATCACCCATCACCATCACTCGAACCCCCTCTTGCTGTGCAAGCACTTCAGCAGCGGCACGCATAGAGGTTGGGTTGGCATTGTAGGTATCATCAATCAACAAATGACGGCCTTGTTGAATAAAGTTCAAACGCCCTTTTGCACCGACCGCTTGCTCAAGGCCAAGCACAATATCATCCAAGCTAATACCAATCGCTAAAGCAAAAGCTGCCGCAGCGGTTGCATTTTGAACATTATGCTCCCCAGCAAATGGTAAATTCACCTGACGCACGCCTTGCGGGGTATTCAACTTAAACGTTGCAGATTGTGCCTGTAACTCAATCTCAGTGGCAAAGATTTCACCACCCGCACCAAAGCTGAGCACCTGTTCAGTTTGCACTGCTTGGCGAATGCTATCGGCAAAATCATCAGCTGCAGGCACAATAGATGTTCCATTTGGGGCAATATGCGCATAAATCTCAGACTTGGCACGGCAGATGCCATCGCGTCCACCAAACTCACCCAAGTGTGCTGTACCAATATTGATAATGCCTGCAACCAAGGGCTGGACCAAATTCGAAGTATAGTCAATTTCACCTTGATGGCTTGCACCCAACTCCATCACTGCATATTGATGCTCAGGACGTAATTCCAATAACATGACTGGCACACCCAAGTCATTATTCAGATTGCCACGGGTCACCAACGTTGGTGCTATACGTGACAAAATACTGCCTAACATTTCTTTGGTGGTGGTTTTACCACTACTACCCGTCAGCGCAATCACTTTTAGCTGTGGGTTTTGTGCACGGCGATAAGCCCCCAGTTGTCCCAATGCCAAACGTGTATCGGGCACCACCAACTGACAAACCTCTGCATCTATAGGCTGACTCACAATGGCCACTTGGCAACCTTGTTCAGCAACTTGCGTAATAAAAGCATGTGCATCAAAACGTTCGCCTTTGAGTGCTAAGAAAGCATCTCCTGCTTCTGCATCACGTGAATCCGTCAAAATGCGTTTAATTTCAGTATTTGGCGCTTGATCATTTAGCCAATAACCTTGGGTAGCTTCGAGCAACTGTGCGGCGGTCCATGACACTAAAGGCACTGTGCTGGTTGTTGAGGTATGCATACGACTTCCTTAGTGTGCAGGATAAGCAGAATCAGTAGTGTGGTGCTGTGCATCAATCGCGGATTGCACTTCGACGACATCGTCAAACCAATGCCGAACACCCTCTATTTCTTGATAGTTTTCATGACCTTTGCCTGCAATCACGACAATATCACCCGCTTGGGCCTGTTGAACGGCAAATTTAATCGCTTCACGACGATCATGGATTTCATGAACCACACGGTTTGAGAAATCAATCCCCGCTTTCATATCAGCAAAAATTTGCTCAGGATTTTCGGTCCGTGGGTTATCTGAAGTCAACAACACCACATCTGCTCCGTTTAATGCTGCTTGGGTCATGAGTGGGCGTTTGCCACGGTCGCGGTCTCCGCCACAGCCAAATACTGCCCAGAGTTGCTGTTTCACATGACGCTTTAACGTGCTTAAGACTTGCACCAGAGCATCAGGCGTATGCGCATAATCAACCACAAACAAACGCGCATCATCACGAATCACTTGCATACGACCTGGTGCACCCTTGAGCTGTGCTGTCGTAGCAACCACATCGGCTAAATCAAAACCCGCTTGTTCAACCATAATTAAACTTGCGACCAAATTTTCAATATTAAAATGACCCAATAATGGGTTCTGTACCTGATATTCGGCCTGTGCCGTACACAAGCTAAAGTTTGCACCCGTCAGGCTATATTGAATATTCTTCACCTGATAGTCTGCAGGCTGCGTGGTTGAATAGGTTAAAATTTTCGGTTGAGCTGGATTATTTTTTGCCGCTTGAATCATGACTCCAGCATGCTCATCATCCAGATTAATCACTGCAACTTTCAATGATGGAAATTGAAACAAGTGAGATTTAGCTTCGGCATAGGCCTCAAGCGTGCCATGGTAGTCCAAATGGTCGCGACTTAAGTTGCTATATGCAGCAATTTCAATTTCACTGCCCGCTAAACGGCCTTGTTCCAAACCATGTGAAGAGGCTTCAATCGATGCAAATTCAGCCCCTTGCTTGGCATAGCTATGCAGTGCATTTTGTAAGTGCAGCGCATCCAAGGTGGTATGCGACGATGCTTCTAAATTGGGTAAAATGCCATTACCTGTCGTGCCCATCACAGCACAAGACTGACCTTGCAACATCAACAGTTCAGCAACCAAACGAGAAATGGTGGTTTTACCATTGGTTCCTGTCACCGCTAAAATACGAGCAGGCTGTACTTGGCTAGTGGCCAACAAAAATTGCTTTTGCCAGCCTCCCATCAAGTGACGCACATTCGGCACCACAATACTGTTTTCAAGTGCAAGCTCAGTTTCACTCACCACCGCTAAAGCCCCTTTATCCAAGGCTATTTGTGCAAACTGCACGGTTTTTTCAGGTTGTGAAAGTGATGTCAGCGCAATAAAAATTTGCCCTGCCTGTACTTTACGACTATCAAGAACAAAACCTTGAAATGGCTGTGCCATCCATTCAGCGCTTAAGTTAGCGGTGTAGAGTTGTTGAAATGTAATGGACATTCATCACCTATCTCTTGATTACAGGAGCATCTAAAGGTTTATCTAAAGGCACGTTCATTAAACGTAAGGATTCTTGCATAACACGGGCAAATACAGGCGCAGACACCGTACCACCATAGTAGGTCCCTTGCGGGTTTTCGACCACAACCACCATCGCTAAACGCGGGTCGCTAACGGGTGCTACACCAGCAAAAAGTGCACGATATTCATTGGTTGAGTAGCCTTTACGGTCAGCACGTAACTTATGCGCGGTTCCTGTTTTACCACCTACACGGTAACCCGGAATAGTCGCACGAGTCGCGGTACCACCTGGTAAGGTTGCCGTTTCCATCATCAACAAAACTTGATCCGCAATTTTTGGATCAATCATTTGTTCACCACGGGGCGGCGCATCTAACTTATACAAACTCAAAGGCATTTTCACACCTTTGTTAGCCAACATGGCATAAGCATCCACCATTTGCAGCACAGTCGCATTTAAGCCATAGCCATATGCCATGGTCGCGACTTCCGATACATTCCATTTACTTGGCGGAAGAATTAAACCACCACTTTCACCTGGGAATTTAACCGCAGAACGCTGACCAAAACCGAGACGTTTATAAAAAGTCGGTAAAGTTGCATAAGGGAGAGACAAAGCAATTTTAGCCACACCCACGTTAGAAGATTTTTGAATAATTCCACCCAAAGTCAGTGGACCATAGTTATGTGTATCTCGAATGGTATGGTTACCGACTCGCATCGAACCCGGAGTGGTATTAACCACAGTATTCGGCATGTATTTTCCGCTTTCCAAAGCCATTGAAATGGTCAAAGGCTTCATGGTTGAACCCGGCTCGAAAGAGTCAACCGCACCACGGTTACGCATGGCGTCTTTATTGGACAAACTGTTTTTATCGTTCGGGTTATACGACGGCCATGATGCCATCGCTAAAATTTCACCTGTTTTCACATCGACCGCAATTGCTGTTGCAGAACGTGCATTATTGGCTACACCCGCAGCGGTCAGTTCACGGTACATAATGTACTGAAGGCGCGAATCAATACTGAGCGTAATATTTTCGCCCGGCTCAACTTCTTTAACCACCTCGGCATCTTTAAAACGATTGCCCTTTTTATCTCGAACAATTTGCTGCTCACCATCAATACCCGACAGGCGTTGATTCAGCTGCATTTCTAAACCTTCAATGCCCGAACCTTCACTGTTGGTCAAACCAATAATTTGCGCATTCGGTTGTGGTTGCGGATAGTAACGCTTGTAGTTCTTTTCGGTATACACCCCTTGGAACTCACGTTTCGCAATCAGTTCAGCTTGCTGAGGTGGCACTTCTTTTTTCAAGACCAAGTAGCGCGAACGCGGACGTTCATTCAGCTTCCGCTTCAGTTCCGCACGATCCATGCCCACAGCATCAGCCAACTCATCCAGATTTAAGTTTTTGTCTGGTAATTGACGCTTCAATTTACGATTGTGCGGATCTTTGGCTAATTCAGCAGTAATCTCATCAAACAGTTTTTTATTATCAAAATAATCACGTGGATCAATCACCACTTTCATGATCGGCGTACTGATCGCCAAAGGCACACCATGACGGTCATAAATCACACCGCGCATGGCTTTAATTTTTTCAGTTCTTAAAATATTGGCATTGGCTTTGTTTTGCAAAAACTCAGTATTGATGACCTGTACGTAAAAAGCACGTCCAACCAAAGCAATAAAGCAAGCTAAAACCACCGCCCACATGAGATAAAAGCGCCACATTTCAACCTGTAGAGCCGATTTTTCAGTCACCGCTTGCTGTTTTTTACGAGTGGGTTTACGCTTTTCTACCATGTTACAGCGGCCTTATTTTTTGTCTTCTGAAGTCGTGGGTAAAGAAATCACTACGGTTTGCGCCGCAGGTGGTGAATACATCCGCAGTTGCGTCACTGCGCGCGTTCCAATTTGTGCAGTTGCGCCAAAAGTTTGCTGTTCAATCAGCAAACGGCCCCACTCTGCATTTAAGTCATCACGCTCGCGCATAAAAGAGCTCATTTCGCGATAGTCATGACGGTATTCAAACACTTGGAACACCACCATCATGGCACTGATAAACACCAGCACCAATAAAATGACATAGGCAATCAGCTTCTTAAACTTTAACTTTGTTGGAATTTTTTCAACGACTTCAGTTTTCATTATTCGCCTTTAAGTGCTAAGCGCTCTGCAACTCTAAGCCATGCACTACGTGAACGTGGATTGGCTTTAACCTCGGCATCACTTGCTTTCACACGTGATACTTTCTTTAAACGACGTGTATCTGGTCGTTGTTGTGGCATACCCCAACCCATGTCTTCCTCAAGTGTCGACTCTTTTTGAATAAATTGTTTAATTAATCGATCTTCTAAGGAATGGAAGCTAATCACAGCCAAGCGACCATTCGGTTTTAATACGTCTACCGCTTGCGGTAGGAAAACTTCAATATCTTCTAATTCTTTATTAATGGCAATACGAATTGCTTGGAAAGTTCGTGTTGCGGCATGTTTATTTTTTTCCCATTTCGGGTGCGCTACTTTCACAATTTCAGCCAACTGCGCTGTGGTTTCAATCAATCCGGCCGCTTTAATCGCTTTGGCAATACGACGGCTATAACGCTCTTCACCATATTGAAAAATAATATTGGCTAACGCCTCTTCCTCAATATTAACCAACCACTGCGCTGCGGTTGGACCTTTTGAATTGTCCATACGCATATCCAGTGGTCCATCTTTCATAAAACTAAAGCCACGCTCCGCCTGATCAAGCTGCGGTGAAGACACGCCCAGATCGGCCATAACCCCATCGACCAAGCCAATGCCGCGTACTTCTAACTCATGTTTAAGGTCAGCAAAGCTGGCATGAATAATTTTAAAACGTGGATCTTCTTGTTCTAAAATCGCGGCTGTTTCCAGTGCTTGCGGGTCTTTATCAAAACCATAGACACGTGCATTTTCATCCAGCTTAGACAACAGCAAACGCGTATGTCCGCCACGACCAAACGTCCCGTCAATGAAAATCCCTGTATTGCGATCTGCTACCAAAGCATCAACAGTTTCGTGAAGTAATACAGAAATATGCGACATAAAGACTCAATATGATCGGAAGGAAAAATGTAACTGCACATTATTACCTTGTTTTAACAAAGCTCCAAACGACTTTTTGTAGGGAAATATTACTTTTCATAGACAAAACCGTTTTTAAACGGCATTCATTATCAAAAAAGCCTCCCAAGGGAGGCTTTGTAAGCAGCAGCTGAAATAATTAACTGGATTATTTACGGCTATTATAGATTTGGTCGAAAGTCGCCCCATTCACAAAGTGGGTCTTTTGAGCATTGGCCCAACCACCAAACACTTCATCAATGGTGAAGGTTTTTAACGGTGGAAATTGCGCTTTATATTTTTCTAAAACCGCAGCATTACGCGGACGATAGAAGTGTTTCGCCGCCATTTCCTGACCCAGTGGTGAATATAAATAGTTGATATAACCCTGTGCTAACCACTTGTTGCCATTTTTCGCCACGGTCTTATCCACGATTGCCACCGAAGGCTCGGTTAAAATCGAGATCGATGGATAAACAATATCGAACTGATTTTTACCTAAAGTTTTTTGTGTCACTAAGGCTTCATTTTCCCAAGTCAATAACACATCACCAATGCGACGTTCTGCAAAGGTGGTCATAGACGCCCGTGCCGCAGAGTCCATGACTTTCACGTTATGGTACATTTTACCCACGAACTCTTTGGCTTTGGCCTCATTGCCACCGGGTTGTTTCAGTGCATAACCCCAAGCAGACAGATACACCCAACGTGGTAGACCGCCTGTTTTAGGATTAGGCGTAATAATTTGTACACCTGGTTTGGTTAAATCAGACCAATCCTTAATTTTTTTCGGGTTGCCTTTGCGTACCATGAACACAATGGTCGATGTATAAGGTGCAGAGTTATTTGGGAACTCTTTTTGCCAACCCGGCTGGATTTGACCTGATTTAACAATTTCTTCAATGTCATTGGCTAAGGCCAAGGTCACCACATCCCCTTTTAGACCATCCACGACCGAACGGGCTTGTTTACCTGAACCCCCGTGTGACTGTTTAAAATCGACCGTTTGTCCAGTACGACTTTGCCAATAAGCACCAAAGGATTTATTGAACTCATCGTAAAATTCACGTGTTGCATCATAGGAGACATTGAGCATAGTACGGTCAGCTGCTTGAGCTGATGTCATACTGAATGTCAGACCTGTTGCCACTACGGCAGCAGCCCAGAGAGATTTCAAATGCGTTTTCATAGCGTATTAAATTAAATATCAAGAATTATGCTAAATATATGAAACAAAATCATAAATCGCAATTCGCTTTTGTTTTTTAAATACACATTATTTTTACATCACTGAGACTTAATGAATTGTTTTTATTTAAAATAATAGCAAACACTTTACTTATTCTTATTATATACATTTTTATGCTTAAAATATAATAAAAGTGGATATGTGTATATTCACTTTTATGTGCGAACGTGATCGCGTCAAACCACAGCACGTTTATTTTTCAGTATAAATTTGATCAAAGATCGCACCATTTACAAAGTGAGTTTTCTGCGCTTTGGCCCACCCTCCAAAGACATCATTAATATTAAAGGTTTTTTGCTTTGGAAATTGCGCAAGGTATTTGTTCGCCACTTGTTTATTTCGTGGACGGAAGAAATGCTTCGCCGCCAACTCCTGCCCTTTTGGCGAATACAGATAGTTTAAATAGCCCTTGGCCAAATTTCGATTGCCATTTTTGTCCACGGTTTTGTCTACAATCGCAACCGACGGCTCCGCTAAAATCGAAATAGACGGATAAACAATATCGTATTTGTCTTTACCTAGGCCTTGAGTTGCCAGTAAAGCTTCATTTTCCCAAGACAACAACACATCACCTATGCCTCGTTCAGCAAACGTGGTCAATGAACCTCGTGCACCTGAATCAAGAACTTTGACATTTTGATAAAGTTTTTTCACCAATTCTTTGGCTTTAGCATCATTACCTCCCGGTTGTTTTAACGCATAACCCCAAGCCGATAAATAGATCCAAAGCGGTGCACCGCCTGTTTTTGGATTTGGGGTAATAATCTCAACCCCCGGTTTGGTTAAATCATTCCAGTCTTTAATTTGTTTGGGATTACCCTTACGCACTAAAAAAACAATGATTGAAGTATAAGGTGCAGAATTATTTGGAAATTCTTTTTGCCAGTTTTTATCAATTTGTCCAGTATTCACAATTTCATCAATATCATTGGCCAAGGCCAAGGTCACCACATCTGCTTATAGACCCGTTGCAACGGCACGTGCTTGCTTGCCCGATCCACCATGAGACTGTTTAAAGTTGACCTCCTGCCCAGTTTTGCTTTTACAATACTGTCCAAAGGCTTGGTTATATTCTTGTTGACATCCTCCCAGACCTAAAGAACGGGGATTCCTCCTCCGAGACGCTCATGTCCGAGCGCAAGAATATTCAGTGCGGAATTTATATCCCGATCATGGAGCGTACCGCACTCCATACACTGCCATTCTCTTATTCCAAGACCTGCTCTACCTTTCGGACTGCTAGAGCGTGAGCCACAGCACGAACATGTTTGGGTCGTATAGGCTTCGTTGACTTCTCCATACCATACTCCTGCGTTCTCGCATTTATACTTGAGCATGGTTCTTAGTGTTGTCCAACTGGCAT
>ERZ650312.184-NODE-184-length-32818-cov-20.262400_pt1 | contig 32818 bp, 32 predicted proteins | sample MGYA00376248_ERZ650312 | MGnify/ENA primary metagenome ERZ650312 (study PRJEB26733, sample SAMN07839316) | wastewater metagenome | biome: urban; feature: wastewater treatment plant; material: waste water | place: USA: North Carolina | collected 2016-07-28 ... | reverse complement strand
ATCCTTTTAGAATTTCTGAAAGGATTTTTTTTAGCTATTTGAAATGGTTTGATATTGTTTGATATCGTTTGAATTTGTTTGATTTCTAACTTCCATCTTCCATCTTCCATCTTCCATCTTCCATCATCCATCAACCATCAACCATCAACCACCTCTCCTTAACCCTAAAGGAAAGTCAAAGGAAAGTCAAAGGAAAGTCAAAGGAAAGTATAACTAAAGTCTAAGCAATAAAAGAGCAATAGAGAACAAAACGAACATTTTGTTACATTTCATAAAAAAAATACAATAACCTCTTGGAAATTAAATAGGTAATTTATATTTTTGTTTACAAGATTGTTATGGTAATAGTCTGTACATCGCTCATTGAGGTTTCGGAATAAGTAAAAAATCTAAACCGCTACATTATATAATGAAATATATGCTAGCAGGCAAGTCGGCTACCACCGACCAATGCCCTTATACAATGAGACGAGTACAGTGATTATACTGGAGAATAATATATAAAAATAACGTCAATAACCATTTTGTATAAAACTCAATACCATAGATGCGGGTATTATTAAAAAACAACAAATTTCATTTATAGTAATAACTGAAAAAATATCTTAAAAAATTAACAATTAAAATTTATAATATGAAAAAACTTAATCCAAAAGGGGTTATGATTTTTTCTCTTATTCCAAGCCTCAATTAGCATCTACAGGTTTTTATGATAACAATGAATTTTTAATTTATTGTATAACCTAATCACAACAGTATGAAAAATGTGATAATTAAAACTTGTAACACTTATGGCTGCAAAGATTATTATGGACGCGTATGACGTTCATCGGCTCACAAATTACAGTCTTGGGCACTGTAGAAGGATTATTCGTAAAATCAAATCCGAAAAAAAGAAACTGAAACATCAGAAAGTGACAGTAGAAGAAGTAAGCGAATATTTGGGACTGTCCCCAGAACTCATCAGAAATACTTTCTCTGCTAACTAATCTCTCTATTCTGATTTTTAAATAATAATATTCTCTTTTTACTTCTAAATGAATGAAATAAGCAGAATATTATTATTTAAACTTGATAAAAATGGAAATTCAAAGTTTTATTTTTCATTCCCTTACTTCTTATTGGTAGAAAATAAAACAGCGATAACAATAAGTATTCCGTAATCCTACGTCTCCTGACACTTACTTTAGGTGGTAAACCTTCCGCACCTACGGCGCTTAAAATCATAAGGTATTCGTAACCTACAAACCTAATATTCCTACGGAACATAAGAATAGTAACTCACCATTTTTTTTCCCGCTATCCGAAGTCTCCTGACTTCGGAGCATAAAATAAAACCAACTACCTAAAACATACCTGCTCTCCGAAATTCCCTAACTTTTGGAGCATCACAAAACATTCCCCTCTAACAAGAGGAGCATCTCTAGGGCAATGTATGTAAATAGAAATACATACAAACCTATAGTGCATTATATGAAAAAATTAAACGCAAAGACGCGAAGTTTTAATTTTGTTACCATTGAAAATCTTTGATTTTCTTGCGACTTAAAAACAGTTTTAATGAAAATTTTTCTTGCGCCTTTGCGTATTTTACTGTTAATAAATAATCTGAATGAGTTTTGATGATGCATTAAAGGTTAAGAAAGGATAAGTTTTTTAGAAACAATAGTAAAGTAGATAAAAAATACTTTTTTCTTACCTTTGCCCAATGAATCAAGATACCATTTGTGCATTAGCTACGGCTAATGGTATAGGCGCTATAGGAATTATAAGAATTTCTGGTAATGATGCTTTGTCTATTGTTCAAAAATCATTTAAAGGAAAAGATTTGTCTCAACAAAAATCTCATACAGTACATTATGGATATTTTATGGATGAAGTTGAAGTGATAGACGAAGTTATGCTTTCTATCTTTTTGGCTCCCAAATCATTTACTACAGAAAATTCTGTAGAGATTTCCTTTCACGGTTCACCACATATTGGTAAAAAAATTCTAGAAACTTTAATTAAGAACGGAGCTAGAATGGCAAAAGCAGGTGAATTTACCATGCGTGCATTTATGAATGGTAGAATAGACCTTTCGCAAGCCGAAGCAATAGCAGATATTATAGCCGCAGAAAATGAAGCCAGCCGAAAAGTAGCGATGTCTCAGTTAAAAGGTGGAATTTCAAACGAAATATCTATTCTTAGAAATGATTTGTTAAATTTTGCTTCGTTGGTAGAGCTAGAGCTAGATTTTGCTGAAGAAGATGTAGAATTTGCAGACAGAACCGCTCTTACCCAGCTTTTAAATAAAATTGAAGTTAAGCTCAAATCTTTAATTGATAGTTTCCAGTACGGAAATGCCATAAAAAGTGGAGTAGCAGTTGCCATTATTGGGAAACCTAATGCCGGGAAATCTACCTTGCTCAACGCTCTTTTGAAAGAAGAAAGAGCCATTGTTTCTGAGATTGCAGGTACTACCAGAGATACTATAGAAGAAATTCTACACATCAAAGGAAACGCTTTTAGATTGATAGACACCGCAGGATTGCGCGAAACAGAAGATACTATAGAAGCAATAGGAGTGGTAAAAGCCAAAGAAAAGGTAGCACAAGCAGATATTTTGGTTTACCTTATTGATGCCAATACAAAAGACTTATCAGAGGATGTAGCTATGCTAAATGAACTGATGAGAGTAGATATGAAAACGATTGTCTGCATTACAAAATCAGAGTTGAGCCAAAGCAATTTAGCTTTAAAAGAAAATATCGTAAGAAATTTTCAGCATTTAACATCAGACCTTCAACTTATGGAAATTTCTGCCAAAGAGAACATCCACCTTCAAGAGTTGAAAGACGAATTTTCTAATTACGTAGAAAATCTAAAAACTACTGAAAGTAATGTTGTTATCACCAATCAGCGTCATTATGAAGCATTACAAAAATCTATAGAAGCAGTTTACAAAGTAAAGGATGCCATTACCCATCAAATTTCCACAGAATTACTCGCCTATGAACTCAGAAATTCATTGGAGTATCTTGGGGAAATATCAGGTGAATTTACCAATGATGAACTGCTTGGTAATATTTTCAGCAAGTTTTGTATCGGAAAGTAGCCTCGCTATTTTTAATTTTACTGTAAAGAATTGGGAATTCAGAGAACTGGGATTAATAATCAATAATGGATTGAAATCTCCGTTTTTTGCTCCTAGCATACCACCATACCAATAATTAGTTCCGATAAAATAATATGGTTTGCTGTCTTTTATGAAATGATTTTCTGAAACTTTTATAAAGTTTTGCGCAGAGAATGCTACGAAAAAGAATAAGAGTATTATTAGTAAGTATTTTTTCATTTTATGTATTGCAAATGATTTTACAGAGAAATGCTATAAATATTACATTACCGTAAAGATACAAATAAGCTAGATAATACGAAGATAGTCTTTGGTTAATAAAATTTTTAAGACAATGAAATTATAGTGTTTCTAGTCTTAAAATTTCTGTAAAGACTCAATTAGTAGAATAAAGTAGTGTTTGGTTAATCGTTTTATAAAAGAAAAGCAGCCAAAAATTAATTTCTAACTGCTTTTTCTTTTGATAATCTGAGTTTGATTAATTTAATAATCCATAGACTTGTTTAGCAATTTCCAACTCTTCGTTGGTAGGAATTACCAATATTTTTGTTTTTGAATTGTCTTTATGGATTGCTCTTATTTCTTTAGACCTAAGGCTATTTTTTTCTTCATCTATTTCTAATCCGAAGAATTCCATATTCTTACATACCAAATTTCTAAGATAAGGAGAGTTTTCTCCAACGCCAGCTGTGAAAACGATAGCATCTAAACCACCCATTGCTGCAGTGTATGAACCTATGAATTTTTTGATTCTATAAGCATTCATTGCAAGAGCAAGCAGGCAATCTTTGTTTCCTTCTTCTGCTAATCTTTCAATATCTCTTAAATCGCTATAACCTGTAAGCCCTAGCATTCCGCTTTTCTTTTGAAGTAAATCACTAATTTCTTTTACAGAAAAACCAAGGTCGTTCAAATAAAATACTACGGAATGGTCTATATCTCCACTTCTTGTACCCATTATTAATCCGTTTGCAGGGCTGAATCCCATAGAGTGGTCTATGCTTTTACCGTCTTTTACAGCAGTGATGCTACAACCATTGCCAAGGTGAATGGTGATGATTTTAGATTCTTTAACTCCTAAAAACTCAATCGCTCTTTCTGACACAAATTTGTGACTTGTACCGTGGAAACCGTATTGTCTGATGTGATATTTATCTGCAATTTCATTAGGAATTGCATACTTGTGAGCCACTTCTGGGATGGTTTGGAAGAAAGCGGTATCAAAAACTGCGATATGTTCTGCATCAGAAAAAATTTCTTCTGCTACATTGATTCCTTGTAAGTGTGCAGGATTGTGAAGAGGCGCAAGTAAAAATAAATCTTTAATTTTTTCTTTTACTTTTTCGGTGATTTTCATAGGGTCCGAAAACCTTTCTCCGTGTACTACTCTGTGTCCTACAGCTGTTATTTCGGAAGTATCTTTAATTACTCCAATTTTTGGATCAACTAAGAGTTCTGCTATTTTTTTCAATCCAGCTTCGTGGTTGTCTATATCTAAAACTTCTTGAACTTTAGTATTTTGGGTTTCGTAAACTAGATTAGAGCTTCCTAATCCAATTCTATCTACCAATCCAGAGCAAATTACCTTTTGGTCTGGCATAGCAAGCATTTGGAATTTAATAGAAGAACTTCCTGTATTGATGATAATGATATTCATATAAATTATAATTTTTGAGCTTGAATTGCAGTAATAATTACTGTATTAATAATGTCATCTATAGTACAACCTCTGCTTAAATCGTTTACTGGTTTGTTAAGACCTTGTAACATTGGGCCAATTGCCAATGCGCCTGTTTCTCTTTGTACTGCTTTGTAGGTGTTGTTACCTGTATTTAGATCTGGGAAAATAAGTACGCTAGCTTGTCCTGCCACTTCGGAGTTTGGTAATTTACTTTTGCCTACTGTCATATCTACTGCCGCATCATATTGTATAGGGCCTTCAATTTTTAAATCAGGGCGTTTCTGACGAACGATTTCTGTGGCATTTCTTACTTTATCTACATCATCACCTTTGCCAGAAGTACCAGAAGAGTAGGATAGCATTGCAATTTTTGGTTCTATACCAAATGCAATACTAGAATCTGCTGACGAAATAGCAATTTCTGCCAATTGTTCTGCAGTAGGATTTGGGTTGATGGCACAATCTCCGAAAATAGAAACTCTGTTTTCTAAACACATAAAGAAGATAGAAGAAACTATTTTACATTCTGGTCTGGTTTTTACAAATTGCAAAGCTGGCAAAATGGTGTGCTGTGTAGTATGAGCAGCACCAGAAACCATACCATCTGCATGACCTTTGTAAACCATCATGGTACCATAATAAGAAACATCTTCCATTAAATCCTGAGCCATTGCCAAGGTTACGTTTTTCTCTTTTCTTAGTTCGTAGTAGGTTTCGCTATAGTTTTCGTAATCTGCAGATTCGTTTGGTAAAACGATATTTAATTTAGAATAATCTATATTTATTTTGAGCTCTGCTGCTCTTTTTTCTATTTCTTTTTTAGAACCAATTACAGTAAGATCTACTACATCCATCTCTTGTAATCTAGAAATAGCAATGAGAACACGATCATCATTACCTTCTGGCAAAACAATGTGTTTTCTTTCTTTTCTGGCTTGTTTTAAGAGATTGTATTGGAACATACGTGGTGTAATTCCATCTACCTCGAAGGTTACTAATTTTTCTGAAAGTTCGTCTAAGTTCACATATTTTTGGAACGCTTGGATAGAAGTTTCTATTTTTTTGATGTTATCTGCGTAAATTTTAGATTTAATAGCGCCTATTCTATTGGCAATTAGATAAGTGCCTTCTTCTACCGAAGCAATAGGAACAATATCCGAAAGACCTTCTATCAATTTCATAATGGTATCTTCGGGGATAATTCCTCCGGTTAATACGATACCTGAAATAGAAGGGTAATTGACAGATAAATTTGCTTGTAAAGCTCCCAAAATAATATCTGCACGATCGCCAGGTGTAATTACAAGACCTTTTTCGGTAATGTGCTGAAGATAATTTCTAAGTTGCATAGCTCCTACGCTGAAACTATCTACCTGATTATTAATGTTTTTCTCTCCGAAAAGTAATTTACCATCTAATTCTTCTATGATTTCCTTAAAAGTAGGACTATCTAGTCCTTTAACTACAGGAATTTCAAACTTCAAAATAGAATCTGGGAAAGTATTTTTGAGTTTAATATTAATTAAATCTTTATCGTCTGTATTTACTTTATTGGCAATTATGGCAAGAACTTCTACATCTTTGTCTCTGAAAGTGCTGTAAGTAAGATTAAGAGTGTCTATAAGTTCTTCTATGCTTTTATTTTCGCCAGAACCAACGATGGTTACAGGTATTCCTAGATTTTTGGCAATCAATACATTAATGTCTAATTCTATGGCTGTACCTTCGCCCGAGAAACTAGTGCCTTCTACCAAAACATAATCAAACTGGTCTTCTAATACTTTGTATTTTTCTATAATCAGGTCTATTACAGAATCTATATTACCATTATTTTTTTCCTTTATTAATTTGCTTTTGGTAATAGCGTAGGCATTTTCATAAGGAATGTCTAATTTAAAATAATCAATTACAGTTTGTATATGACTATCAATTTTCTCATCCTCAGTATCTTCTATGATTGGTCTGAAATAGCCAACTTTAGTAGCCTTCCCAATCAACATACTCATCATACCAAGTGTAATGGCAGATTTACCGCTGTGAGGCTCATTAGTAGTAATATAAATTGCTTTGCTCATAAGATAATTTTTACTTTTTTTAGAAAAACATCAATCATTTTTGTTGAAATTTTGTGATATACTCTTGATGTAAATTTCCATTTGCAAAATTACGAATATTAAGAACAATATCCCATTGAGATATATCAGAATTAAGTGTTTTTTTAATTAAAAAATATGATTATATTCTAATAAATAACTTAAAATCATTTTAATCATATTTTTTAAATTATTGACTAATAGTTAGTTGTACTGATTCAAAAATGTAAAACCTATTTATTGTAAATTTAATAAAAGACAAAAAAGCAGCATTATTATTATGTTATATGAGATAAATCATAATAATTAATGATTTTTCATTTACATTTTTGATAAAAACAGATGTAATTTAGTGTTAAATGTTAAATTTTATTAACGTTTTTGTTTTTTGACACCTCCATAAAAAAGCCTCATCATAAAAAAGATGAGGCAAAAAGTATAAAAGTTAATGTTTCACCCTTAAAATTTATACAGCACAAATCTAATAAAAATGTTTTGGTGTAACCAAATAATTTCAATCTATATTCATCGTTTCTATAGCTAGAAATTGTTTAATTTTACATTTTTAGAACCACTAACTTTTTTATACAATATTCGATAAATGAAAATAAAAGAACTACAAAACATCTTAAATACCCAGCCATCAGTTTCAGGAAACACGTTTTTCATCTTTTTAATTTGGGGACTTTCTTGGTTACTTGCCATCACATTTTTTGTTCTAGGAATCGGGCTTTTGCTAGAAAGTGCCTTGCATTACAAAATATTCTTAGATTTTGTTTCCAGACAGATTAATCTAGTGCTAGATCCAGAACAACGCTGGAAAATTTCTACTAGTTTTGGGGTGATTTATTTAATTTTAAGTTTTATATTTGTTGGGATAATATTTATCTCGAAAATGGTATTGGTAAGAAATCACTTCATCATCCAGATAGAAGATTGGCTCATCTCCGAAATCAAAGAAATAAAAATAAAACCTCGAAAATCCAAATCTTAAATTATAAAATACTATGAAAGTCATTATCAAACTCCTAATTACCGCTATAGTAGCATATTTTTTGCCAAAAATTCTAAGCGGTGTACAAGTTGCAGACTTTACTTCTGCCATTATTTTTGCCGTTGTTTTAGGTTTACTTAATCTAATTGTTAGGCCAATTTTATCTTTGCTTTCTTTGCCTATTACCATCCTTACTTTAGGATTGTTCTCATTGGTAATCAATGCATTAATTATTCTTTTGGCAGATAAATTTACAGAAGGTATCAATGTAGATGGTTTTTGGTGGGCACTTATATTTAGTGTAGCGTTATCCGTTATTACCTCCATTTTAGAAAGCATATTGATTAGCAAAGAAGATTAATTAAGGAGCATTAAGAGTTTTCAAAAAACAACAGCTGTCGCGCTATCCGCACTCGCTTCCCGAAAAACCCATCACCTTTGCCAAGCTTTTTTCGGGAGAGCTCAGACAATTGCTCCTATCGCGGCTAATAAGACGCTCCTTTTATTATTCGAGCATAAAAAAGCTGTCTTCCTTTTGTGGAGACAGCTTTTTTTCAATTAAGCTCTATCATAAAGCCTTTCGTAAAGATTAATAAAAGCTTCTTTTATAATTTTTCTTTTTAATTTCATCGTAGGAGTTAGTAGTCCTTCTTCAATAGTCCATACTCTAGGAGTAAGTTCTATTTTCTTGATTTGTTCCCATTTTCCTAGCGTATTATTTAGATAGGCTATATCTTTTTCTATTCTGGCTTTTAACTCTGGCGAGTTGGCTATTTCTTCTGGGGTAGTACCTATTTTAATATGTTTTCTGTGCGCCCATAATTGTGCAAATGCAAAATCAGGTTGTACCAATGCACAAGGCATCTTTTCGCCATCACCTACCACCATTATTTGCTCTATAAATTTAGAAGCTTTTGCAAGGTTTTCTATCACTTGCGGAGCTACATATTTACCACCAGAAGTTTTGAACATTTCTTTTTTACGGTCTGTAATATGTAAGAAACCTTCACCATCTATATGCCCAATATCACCCGTTCTGAAATATCCGTGTTCTGTAAATGCTTCTTTGGTTTTTTCTTCGTCATTATAATAACCTTGAGTTATAGAAGGTCCTTTTACGGTAATTTCTCCGTCTTCTTGTATTTTCACATCTAAATTGCTTAGGACGTGACCTACAGTTCCTATTTTCAAATGTTTGAAACTATTTACAGAAATTACAGGCGAGGTTTCCGTAAGTCCATAACCTTCTAAAATCGGGATTCCCGCTCCTTGGAAAATTCTATTTAATCTCTGTGATAATGCCGCCGATCCAGAAACTAATGTGGCAATATTACCTCCCAAACCTTCTCTCCATTTTTTGAAAACAATTTTGTCTGCGATAATATGTTTTAGAGATTTAGGCTTATTAGGATCATAATTTTCAACTAAAGAAAGTGCCCAGAAGAAAATTTTAGATTTCAAACCACCAGCTTCAGCACCTTTATCTACAATTTTATCATATACTTTTTCAATTAAACGTGGTACTACTGTCATAATCTGAGGCTTTACCTCTTTTACGTTTTCGCCTACTTTATCTATACTTTCTGCAAAATAGATAGAGAAACCATTGCTTACGTAAAGATAGTACAACATTCTTTCGAAAATATGACAAATAGGGAGAAAGCTTAAACTTTTCAGCTCATCTAATCCTTTGGTTACATCAGTAATAATAGGTGCACAAGCGGTAACATTAGAAACAATATTTTTATGAGTAAGCATTACTCCTTTTGGCCTTCCTGTAGTCCCAGAAGTATAGATTAAAGATGCTAAATCTTCTGGATTTATAGTTTTTGCAATATCTTCTACTTCTTGTTGGTTGTCCGAATTTTCACCTAAATCCAATATTTCTTGCCAGTTTGGTGCTCCAGAAACTTCATCAAATGTAAAAATACCTTTTAGACTTTCTACATTGGGTTTTACTTGAACTAATTTTTCGTACAAATCTTTATCTGATACAAAACAGTATTTAATTTCTGCATTATTAAAGATATAAATGTAATCTTCTACAGAAATAGTAGGGTAAACAGGTACATTGATGGCACCAATCTGAGAAATCCCCAAATCCATTACATACCATTCAGTACGGTTATTAGCAGAGATAAGTGAAATTTTATCACCAGGTTTAATCCCCAACCTCAATAATCCCCTAGAAATTTTATTTCCCTTATTTACAAACTCTTGTGTACTGGTTTTGGTCCAAACTCCATTGTATTTTGTAACCAATAAATCTTCTTTTGGATGCTGATTTGCAGCCAAGTGAGCAAAATCAAACAATCTTGTTGCTATCATATTTTTTTAAATTTCAACTTTTTGTAAAAATAACATTTTTTTGCAATTAACAAATAGTTCATATTCAATTTTAAAGAAATACCTAAAAAATGTATATTTACGGGCAAATAATTTTAAAGTAAAATGGATTTTAATTTAACAGAAGAACAACTGATGATTCAGCAAGCAGCAAGAGATTTCGCGCAAACTGAACTTTTACCTGGCGTTATAGAAAGAGATAACGAGCAGAAATTTCCTTATGAACAAGTTAAAAAAATGGGTGAACTTGGCTTTTTGGGAATGATGGTTGACCCCAAATATGGTGGTGCAGGTATGGATAGTGTTTCTTATGTCTTGGCAATAGAAGAAATTGCTAAAATAGATGCTTCCGCAGCTGTAGTAATGTCGGTTAATAATTCTTTGGTATGTGCTGGTTTAGAAAAATTTGCTTCTGAAGAACAAAAACAAAAATATCTAGTTCCGCTTGCAAAAGGTGAGGTTATTGGTGCTTTTGCTCTTTCTGAACCAGAAGCTGGTTCGGATGCTACTTCGCAAAAAACTACGGCAATTGATATGGGAGATCATTATCTTCTAAATGGTACCAAAAACTGGATTACCAACGGTGGAAATGCACAATATTATATCGTAATTGCTCAAACTGATGTGGAAAAAAAACACAAAGGAATCAACGCTTTTATTGTAGAAAAAGGTTGGGAAGGTTTTGTAGTTGGAAAAAAAGAAGACAAATTAGGGATAAGAGGTTCTGATACTCATTCTCTGATGTTTACAGACGTTAAAGTTCCTAAAGAAAATAGAATAGGAGAAGATGGTTTTGGGTTTAATTTTGCAATGGCAGTATTGAACGGCGGTAGAATTGGGATTGCTTCTCAAGCGCTAGGAATTGCTTCTGGAGCTTATGAATTGTCACTTAAATATGCTAAAGAAAGAAAAGCTTTTCGTACAGAGATTATTAATCATCAAGCGATTGCATTTAAGTTGGCAGATATGCACGTAAATATTATGGCGGCAAGAATGCTTTGCTACAAAGCTGCGGCAGAAAAAGATGCTGGCTTAGATATTTCAGAATCTGGAGCTATGGCAAAATTATACGCATCTCAAGTTGCAATGGATACTACCATAGAAGCTGTACAAATACACGGTGGTTATGGTTATGTAAAAGAATACCACGTAGAACGTATGATGAGAGATGCTAAAATCACTCAGATTTATGAAGGTACATCAGAAATTCAGAAAATTGTAATTTCTAGAAGCATTGCTAAAAAATAATTCAATTTATGATATACGATTTTAGAATTACGATTTCTGTAAATCAATTAACTACCAAAAGCTCAGGTTTTTCTGAGCTTTTTTCTTTTTTAGACATCTTAAATCAAAATCTCAAATCGTAAATTGAGAACTTTTGTCACAATTTTTACTTTGGATAGATTTTTGTCTTTACTTTTGAAATTCAAATCTAAATAATATGAAAAAAGCACTGATAGTAGTAGATGTACAAAATGATTTTTGCGAAGGCGGAGCTTTGGCTGTTCCCAAAGCTAATGAAATTATCCCTTATGTAAATCTTTTGATGGAAGACTCTACGTATGACGAGATTATCCTTACACAAGATTGGCATCCCGCAAATCATAAAAGTTTTGCTTCTAACAATGGCAAAAAAGTAGGAGAGAGCATTGAACTTAACGGTTATTCTCAGTTTATGTGGCCAGATCATTGTGTACAAGGAAGTTTCGGTGCAGAATTTCATAAAGATTTAAACCTAGAAAAAGTAACGCACATTGTTCAAAAAGGTAAAAACTCTGAGGTGGATAGTTACAGCGGATTTCAAGATAACAACCAATTGGTGAAAACAGATTTAGAGGATTATCTTAAATTTAAAGACATAGAATTGGTAGAAATTGTAGGTTTAGCATTAGATTATTGTGTAAAGTTCACTTGTATAGATGCTGCCAATGCAGGTTTTATTACTTGTCTTCATTACAAAGGTACCAAAGCCGTTAATGTAAAACCGGGAAACGACAAAGATGCCATTATAGAGCTTTTAGAAAATAATGTGACGATTTTGTCATAGAAAATATAAACACCACAATCATTTTTATACTTCCTGCTCAATTTTTTGGGCAGGAATTTTTATATTTATGAAAAATTTGAATAATGAAGAAATTTTCTGTGTTTTTAACTTTTATTTCGATAGGATTATCTGCCCAAATACCAACTCTTACAGACGAAATTGCTGCCAGCTTATCCGAAAAACCTTTGCATTGCATCAACCAAGAATATCCTAATAAAACTGCACATGTTATTAATAATGAAATAGATGTGAAACTTACGCCAAAAGAATTACACCCAAGTTTTTATGGCTGTTTCGATTGGCATTCGTCGGTTCACGGACATTGGATGCTTGTTAAATTACTCAAAGACAAACCTTTCCTTAAAAATAAAGAAGAAATTATTAATATTTTAGAAAGCTCTTTTCAACCCGAAAAAATAAAAACAGAAGCAGAATATTTCAGCAAGTATCAAGTAGCCAAAGGTTTTGAGAGAACTTACGGTTGGGCTTGGTTGCTACAATTAGATGCAGAATTGGCAACTTGGGACCATCCAAAAGCGAAAATTTGGCACAAAAATTTAAAACCTTTAACCGATGAAATTCTTACCCTTTGGAAGGAATATTTACCAAAACAAACCTATCCTAATAGAACCGGAGTGCATCCAAATACAGCTTTTGCATTGAGTTTTGCTATTGATTGGGCGAAAGCAACTGGGGAAAAAGATTTTGAAAATCAACTGATAGAAAAAGCAAAATATTTTTACTTGAAAGACGAAAAAACACCTGCTTATTTAGAACCAGATGGAAGCGATTTTTTCTCACCAAGTTTAGAAATTGCAGATTTAATGACGAGAATTTTGCCTCAAAAAGAATATGTAAAATGGTTTAATAAATTCTATGAAAAAAGAAGTTTAGAAAACATTTCTCAACTTCCTGTAATTTCGGATATTAATGATTATCAAACCGTTCACTTGGTTGGTTTAAGTTTTACTAGAAGTTGGTGTATGAAAAATATTGCCAAAATTTTACCAGAAAATCATCGATATAAAAAACATTTAGAAGAAACTTCTGTCAAATTTTTAGAAAATGCTTTGCCATTGGTTTTCAAAGGAAATTATGGTGGCGATCATTGGTTGGCTAGTTTTGCAGTGTATGCTTTGAGTAATTAATTAGAACAATTACATATCGGAAAAGCCTTACTCTCTCGCTGATTAAGCAGATTTTGCTGATATAAAATTCTGCACCTATTCATCTGCTCAATCAGTATAATTTGCGAGAATATAAGAAATAGTTGTAAATCCTCTTAAATTAAAAATTTGTCGATTTGAAATTATCTTGTTACCTCTGTAATTAATATCAAGAAATCCTCCAGAAAATTCTGAAGGATCTTAATTTATAAATGTTTTAATTCTTTAATTTCTAATTACTCTTTCGGCATATATTTAGAAATGTCGTCATCATCTTTTGGCACTTCTGTAGTTGGTTGTTCTGCATTTTGTGGCGTTTCTTGCGCTGTAGATTTTGCGACTTCTGCTGCTTTTATTTTTTCTCTTTCTATTGCCAATTGTCTTTGGAATTCCTCTTCGCGTTTTTTCTTATTTCTTTTCGCTACAAAATACCAAACAATTCCACCGATTAAAAAGATAGGCCAAAACGGGACTAAAGCCAAAAATAAACTTCCTAAAACGCTGAAACCTTTCATAAATGCACCTTCAGATTTATCACCAAAAGTTTCATCTTTCTTTTCGTCTCCGTTAATGATATTTAAGTCTTCTGATGGAGTAGAAGTAGTACTAGAGATAGATTGATCTACCAACGTAATCTCTACATCACACATTTGATTGGCATCATAATCTTTTCCTCTAGATTCGGTAGTTTTGGTTTGTACAGCTCCTAAATTTGCTAAATTATTCACCAAATTATTAAAATTAGAAAGCGGAACTTTCGCAGTGATATATTCTTTTGCAATGCCTTCGTTTTCAGAATAATTTTCTGTCACTAAATCTCCACTGGTATTTCTAAGTTCTTGTTGAAGCATAGCTTTAGCTGAAGCAATGTCTTCTACTGAAATATTGAGTCTTGCGGTTTTCACAATCGGAATAATTTCTATTTTTTGTGTAGAAATTTTCACATCATTTGGAGAAACTTTCGGAGCAGAAGGTTGTGGATTTTCTTTTACTTTATTCAGAATTTTATTGGCAGATTCTATAATGTCTTTTACTTTTACATTTTCTGTTTTAGAATCTTTAATCACAGCAGAAACAGAGTCTATAGTTTTTCTTATCTCCTCGTTTTGTTGAGTTTTAGCTTTAATTTTATCAAATTGTCTCTGTACAGAATCTATGTTGATGTTTCCTTTTTTTACGGCATCTTCTATTATTTCTTTATGCTTTTCAATTTCCGGAACAATTACTTTTCCTATAGTGCTATTAGAATCGTTTACTACTTTAGAAATAGAATCTAACGTATTATAGCTTTCTTTAGCTTCTTGAAAAAGACTGTCCGCATTTTTGATGGTATCCGTAGCTTGTTGCATATCTGTTTTATTACAAGCAATAAGTAGGATAGAAGCGGTGAAAATACCAAAAACTGTTTTCTTCATTTTAATAGTTTTGTTGATGCCAAATTTAATACAAAAAATGTTCCTTAAATATATGGATAATTTCGTATTTATATTACAAGTTTGAAAATCAGTGAATTGTAAAATAATTTGCAGAATTTTTACAAAAAAATCTCCAAGTTTCCTTGAAGATTCATTTAAAATTTATAATCTAAAATTTAAAACTATTTAGAATGTCCCCATTCACTTATGAAATGCAATTTCACATTCGGGAATTTTTCTTGAGCCATAGAAATAGAAAACGCCGAATCTGCCAAGAAAACCAATTGTCCGTGGTTATCTCTTGCCATAAAACGTTGTTTCAATCTTGCAAATTCTTGAAATTCTGCAGATTTTTCATCGGCTTCTATCCAACAAGCTTTGTGAATAGCGATGGGTTCGTAGGTGCATTTTGCGCCATATTCGTGTTCTAATCTGTACTGTATTACTTCGTATTGTAGCGCACCAACAGTTCCTATAATTTTTCTGCCATTCATTTCTAGCGTAAATAATTGCGCCACACCTTCATCCATCAATTGATCTACACCTTTTGCTAATTGCTTCGCTTTCAGAGGATCACTATTGTTTACATATCTAAAATGTTCTGGTGAAAAACTAGGAATTCCTTTAAACTGAATTTTTTCTCCTGCCGTCAAAGTATCTCCAATTCTGAAACTTCCGGTATCGTGAAGTCCTACAATATCACCTGGGAAACTTTCATCTACCACTTCTTTTTTATCAGCAAAGAAAGCATTTGGCGAAGAAAATTTCATTTTTTTGCCTTCTCTTACCAAAAGATAATTTTCGTTTCTTTTGAAAGTTCCTGAAACAATTTTCACGAAAGCCAATCTATCACGGTGTTTCGGATCCATATTCGCGTGAATTTTGAAAACAAATCCTGTGAATTGAGTTTCTTCGGGTTTTACCATTCTGGTGTCAGATTCTTTTGGTTGAGGCATTGGTGCGATTTCTACAAAAGCATCTAGCAATTCTCGAACTCCAAAATTATTCAGCGCAGAACCGAAAAATACAGGTTGTAAATCACCATTCATATAAGCTTCTCTGTCAAATTCAGGATAAACAGACTCTATCAATTCTAATTCATCACGTAAAATGCCCGCTGCTTTTTCTCCGATGATATCATCTACTTTTTTATCGTTAATATCTTCAATTACAAGACTTTCGCCAACTTTCTGTTTCTTTTCTTCAAGAAATAACTGTATGTTTTTCTCCCAAATATTATAAATTCCTTGGAAATCACTTCCCATACCAATTGGCAACGAAAGCGGAACTACTTTTAAACCGAGTTTTTGCTCCACTTCATCTAGCAAATCAAACGCATCTTTTCCTTCTCTGTCGAGTTTATTAATGAAAACCAACATCGGTATTTTGCGCATTCTACAAACTTCTACCAATTTTTCGGTTTGCGTTTCTACACCTTTTGCTACGTCTATTACTACGATTACAGAATCTACCGCCGTTAAAGTTCTATACGTATCTTCCGCAAAATCTTTGTGACCAGGAGTGTCTAGAATGTTGATTTTCTTTCCTTTATATTCAAAAGCCAAAACCGAAGTTGCCACAGAAATTCCTCTCTGTCTTTCAATTTCCATAAAATCGGAAGTTGCTCCTTTTTTAATTTTGTTGGATTTTACAGCACCAGCTTCCTGAATTGCTCCACCGAAAAGTAGTAATTTCTCTGTGAGAGTAGTTTTACCAGCATCTGGATGCGAGATAATCCCGAAAGTTTTACGCTTTGATATTTCTTGTAATAAACTCATTTCTAAATTTTGAAGTTGCAAAAATCGTGAAATTTAATGGAATTTGAAAATTTAATTCTCGTTGTAGATTTTATTCAATAATTCAGTTATTAAAAACGCTATATTTTCATAAAAACTTAGAAAAGCTCAATTACAATTTTTATATTTGACGAAAATTAATTATAAGTAAAATGACACAAATTTTGGCATTAATTACACTTTCAGAGTCTGGAATAGTAACCATAAAATCAACTCCAGAATTGCCAAAAAAAGAAATGGAATATGTAAATAAATGGAAAGAAGAAGGGATTTTAGAAAACTTTTTCATTTCAGTTTCAAAAAAGGATGCTGTACTTATTTTTAAAAATATTGATGAATCAATAACTAGGGAACTTATAGAAATTTTGCCTTATTTTCCTTATATGCAAAAGATAGAGTACCACATTTTAGATAAACAATTTTAGATCTTCATTTTATATTCAATGAAAAATGATTAGAACAACCTAATAATATCAAAATTTTTATGAATAATTCAAAATACAGAAACTACATCTTAGATGGCTACGGCATTATTGTAATGATTTTGGCTTTAATATTTTCATCATCTTTGGTTGGTTTGGTGGTTTTTTTTGCATTTGAATATTTTCATAAAGACATTAGATATTCAGATGCTTTTAGTATTTTAAGTTATCTATTTTCGTTTTTACCTGTAATTGCGGCTTTTGATTATTTTGTAATGAGAAGAAAAGGAAAGGTACTCAATTTTAATATGCAAACCAGACCATTTCACGTTTATTTATTAATTTTCCCTATGATGTTTGGGATGATGCTCATTGCAGAATACACCACGTCTTTTATCCCAATTTCAGGACCTATTTTTGGAGAATGGTACAAAATGTTTTCGGAGCAAATGGAGACTATTTCAGAAGATACTTTTACCGTTTTTCTTTTGGTGAGTTTTTTTGCGCCCATTATAGAAGAAATTCTTTTCCGAGGAATTATCCAAAAAGGAATGATTAATAATGGCGTAAAACCTAGAAATGCCATTATCATTTCTGCTTTGGTTTTTGGTTTGGTACATTTTAATCCTTGGCAATTTATTGGAGCTTTTCTTTTAGGCCTAGTTTTGGGCGTGGTTTATTTTAAAACAAAATCACTTTTAATGCCTATTTTACTACACTTTTTCAATAATACCATTGCAGCAATAATGATGAAATACTACTATACCGAAAGTTTTTCAGAATTATTACATATACCAAGCTATCTACTTCTAATATTAGGAATTACAATTTTTGCCGTTTTTTATTACCTATTTATGTATAAAAATAGAATTTATTATAGAGAATAATTATTTGGGCAGCTATTTCCGCCCTCCGTTCCCGCTTTTTTTGGTAACTTCGGCAAGCTCAGTTACCAAAAAAGAGCTCCACTCAGGTCGGGCTGCAAAAAACGAACAGATTAAAAATTATAAGACTTTATAAAATTAAAATTTTCAATCAATTATCATTCATCAACCATCAATTATAAAAAATGGAAATCTTAGTCGCAACACACAATCTTCACAAAAAAGAAGAAATCCAACAAATTCTTGGCGAAAAATATAAAATCACTTCTCTTACAGATTACAACATTCACGATGAAATCATAGAAGACGGAGATTCCTTCCACGCCAATGCTTTAATTAAAGCCAAATTCTGCTTCGAAAAAACAGGGAAATCTAGTCTTGGCGATGATTCAGGTTTGGTAGTTCCTGCATTAGATGGAAGACCTGGCATTTTTTCTGCACGTTACGCAGGAAACCACGATTTTGATAAAAACATTGCTAAAGTTTTGGAAGAAATGCAAGACAAAGACAATAGAGAAGCTTATTTCATTACGGTTTTATGCCTATACAACGAAAATGGAGCAGAATATTTCGAAGGAAGAGTCTATGGAAATTTAAGCAAAGAAAGAAGTGGCAAAAAAGGTTTCGGTTATGACCCAATTTTTATCCCGAAAGGTTATGAAATCTCTTTTGCAGATATGCCTTCCGAAGAAAAAAATGCCATCAGTCACAGAAAAAATGCTTTGGATAAATTTTTACAGTTTTTAGAAAAATAAATCTTTAGAAAATTCAAGAATGTATTTTCTAAAACAAATTTTTTATTTTTCGTGAATTCGTGGCAAAAGTCATAAATTTGCAAAACATCAAACACCTATAATCAAACATCCAACAATTTGAGTACTTATTTAACGATTCTCGGTTTTAATTCTGCAATTCCTACAGTGAAATCTGCGCCTACATCGCAGTTTCTAGAAATGGAAGAACGTTGTTTCCTCATAGATTGTGGAGAAGGAACTCAGGTTCAGCTCAGAAAAGCTAAAGCTAAATTCTCAAAAATTAATCATATTTTCATTTCGCATCTTCACGGCGATCACGTTTTTGGTTTGCCAGGTTTAATTTCTAGTTTCAGACTTTTAGGCAGAGAAACTCCGCTTAATGTTTATGGGCCAAAAGGAATTAAAGCAATGATGGAAGCTATTTTTAAATACACCGAAACATATCAAGGTTTTGAGGTAATCTTCCACGAACTTTCTTCTAAAAATTCAGAGAAAATTTTTGAGGATAATAGAGTAGAAGTTTACACCATTCCATTAGATCACAGAATTTATTGCAACGGGTATCTTTTCAAGGAAAAACCGAAGGAAAGACACCTGAATATGAAGGAAATTTCTAAATATCCAGAAATAGAAATTTGTGATTATCACAATCTAAAACGTGGCAAAGATTTTATTCTAAAAGATGGTTATGTGCTAAAAAACGAAGCGCTAACTACCGCAGCAGAACCACCAGTTTCTTACGCTTTTTGTAGTGATACCAGATATTTAGAAAGCATTGTCCCGATTATTAAAAACGTAGATTTATTGTATCACGAAGCTACTTTTTTGCACGATTTAAAAGAAATGGCAGATTATACCGGACATACCACTGCGCTGGAAGCCGCAAAAATTGCCAGAAAAGCCAAAGCTAAAAAACTGATTTTAGGACATTTTTCTAATCGATATGCAGATTATCAAGTCTTTCTAAACGAAGCCTGCGAAATTTTCCCTGAAACGCATCTTCCGCAGCAATTAGAAGCTGTGAAGATTTAGGATTTACGATTTTTGAATTACAATTTATAAGTTTATTATATTGATTAAGATCAAATATCATTCATCAATCATCAATTATAACCAATGAACGAACAAGAAATCTTCGATTTTTTGAACCAAAAAGCAGAACAATACAATCACACAGATTTTATTGAATTAGATCCTATCTCAATTCCACATTTGTTTTCTTTGAAACAAGACATAGAAATTTCGGCGTTTTTTGCAGCGACTATAGCTTGGGGAAATAGAAAATCTATCATTACTTCGGCTCAAAAAATCATCAATTTTATGGGGAATTCTCCTTATGATTTTGTGATGAATGCTTCTGAAAAAGATTTCAAAAAACTAGAAAATAAAGCCGTTCACAGAACCTTTTCTGGCGAAGATTTCAAACAATTTATTTTGAATTTAAAGAGTGTTTATACCGAATTTGATAGTTTAGAACAATTGTTTCTTTTAAAGGAAACCGAAGAAAATTATTATCATTCCATAGAAAGATTTAGAAATCGTTTTCTTGGCGAAACGCTTCACCGAAGTCATAAACACGTAAGTTCGCCTTATAAAAATTCGGCTTCCAAAAGATTGGTTATGTTCCTGCGATGGATGGTTCGTGATGACAAAAAAGGCGTAGATTTTGGCATTTGGAAAAATGTAGAACAAAAATATTTATCCATTCCATTAGATGTTCATACCGCCAATATTTCTAGAAAATTAGGCATTCTGAATCGTACTCAAAACGATTGGAAAGCGGTGGAAGAACTCGATAAAATCATCAGAAAATACAATCCAGAAGATCCTGCGATTTATGATTATGCGCTTTTCGGAATTGGAGTTTCTAAAGAATTTTTGTAAAATTTAATAATTAAACCACAAAAGCAACAAAAGATTTATTTTATTTTTAAGTTGTTCAAAATAAAAAAATAAAACTTTCGCTTTTTTTACTTTTGAAATATTTGTTTTCAAGAATTTCTTTTGTTGCTTTTGCGGTTAAAAATTGATTAAAAAAGATAGTTTTGAATATAAATTAAATCCATTTTTTCTTTAAGAATAACCAAACTCCTAAAACTGATAGAATTATAGAACCGAAAAGTATCAAATAAATTCCGTTCGGATTGTGTTCTAAATGATTGGTGACATTCATTCCGTAAATACTGGCAATCAAAGTAGGAATCATCAAAATGATAGAAATAGAAGTAAGACGCTTCATAATAACGTTCAGATTATTAGAAATTACAGACGCATAAGCATCCATCATTCCACTTAAAATGTCGCTGAAAATGTGAGAAGTATCAATCGCCTGTTTTAGCTCAATTTCTACATCTTCCAAAAGTTCTTCTTCTAAAATATTTTTAATTTTTCTTTGACTTTTGAATCTATAAAGCAAAATTTCGTTGCTTCTAAGAGAAGTGTTGAAGTAAACCAAAGATTTTTCGATGTTAAAAAGCGTTTGTAAATCTTCATTTTTGATGGAACGTTCCAAATCGTTTTCTGCATTTTTGATTTGAATATTGATTTGCTTTAAATATTTTAAAAACCAAACACTTGCACTTAGATGAAACCTCAAAATAAGATTCAGATTGTCCGTTTCTTCGATGGTTTTTCTGGTAGAATAATAGTTTACGAAATCTAGCAACAAATCTGCTTTGTAAAAAGTAATCGTTACAAAATAATTTTTGTTGTAAACAATACCAAGAGGAACGGTAATAAAAGGAGATTTTTCGTTGGTAGTTTTGTGCGGAATTCTGAGTAAAACAAACGTCCAATCGTCTTCCACTTCAATTCTCGGGCGTTCATCAATATCTTCAATATCATTGTAAAAAGCAGCAGGAATTTTAAGATCTTCTAGAAGAAATTTCTTGTCTTCGGCAGTTGGTTCTTCTATACTAATCCAAGTTCTATCTGTAATTTCGTCATTTTTAGTGATTTTTTTGTCGATATGATAAATGTTTTTCATTTCTAGATTTTTTGAAATTAAAGATTAAACTTAGCTAGAACTACACTTTTTGGTTACCCAAATTACTTACTCTGAAATTGAAGAGAGAAAATTCAGAAGTTTTTTCTGTTTCAAAATCATTGCAAATTTAGTAAAATAAGTGCTGAAAATCTATTGTGAATTTTTATTAATGCAATTTTAAAGAAATTTTAATTGTAAATTTGCAAAAAATTAGGAAGATGAAATCAAAAGAACCAAAAGAATCAAGAATTCAGAAAATTCCTACTGCTATTGACAAATTTTCTGATAAAGCCATCGCTTGGATTGGCTCAATTCAATCTTTAATAGTACACACTATATTTTTTGTGGTTTCTTTTGGACTGTCGATTTTTGATTTGGTAGGATTTGATAAAATGTTACTGGTTTTAACTACCGTAGTTTCTTTAGAAGCTATTTATTTGGCTATTTTCATTCAAATGTCAGTAAATAAAAGTCACGAACATATTGAAGATTTGAAAGAAGATGTAACTGAAATTCAGGAAGATATCGAATACATTCAAGAAGATATTGAAGAAATCAGCGAAGATATTGATGAAATTCAAGAAGATATTGACGAAATTCAAGAAGATATCGACGAAATTGCAGATGATGACGATGACGACGATGATGAACACAAGGAAAAAGCTAAAAAAGTAATCCTTAAAAGCAACGTTTCTAGCAATACCAACGAAATAAAATCATTGAAAAGTAAAATTGATGAACTCCAAGCTCAATTACAAGAACTATTAAATGACGACGAAGATTAATTCGCTGTTTTCCATTCTATTGTAAAATTGATAAAATCTTCTACGCTTAGTTCTTCTGCACGTTTGTCCATAAAAGCGTGATTTTTTAAACTTTCTGGTATATTGAGAGGTTTCAGCGCATTGCTTAATTTTTTTCTTCTTTGGTTGAAACCTGTTTTTACGATTTGTTTAAAGAGAATTTCGTTGCCTTCTAAACCTTCTTTTCTGTTTCTTGTCATTTTTATGACGCCAGATTTTACTTTTGGAGGCGGATTAAAAACGTTTTCGTGAACCGTGAAAAGATATTTTACATCATAATATGCTTGCACCAAAACAGAGAGAATTCCGTAATCTTTGGTTCTAGGAACCGCCGCTGTTCTTTCTGCCACTTCTTTTTGGAACATCCCAACCATTTCAGGAATTTGTTGGTAATAATCAATAATCTTAAAAAGTATCTGAGACGAAATATTATAAGGGAAATTACCAATTACCGCCACTTGATTTTGGAAAATTTCGGGAACATTTAGTTTCAGAAAATCACCAGTAAAATGATGGTTTTGTAGTTTAGAATAATGCAATTTAAGATATTCTATAGATTCTGTATCTATTTCTGCTACAAAGGTTTCGGTAGGTTTTTCTAGTAGATATTTGGTAAGTACACCAGTTCCGGGACCTACTTCCAAAACATCTTGATAGTCTTGAAAACTAAGACCATCTACAATTTTTTTAGCGATGTTTTCGTCTGTAAGAAAGTGTTGTCCGAGATGTTTTTTAGCTTTTACGTTCAAAATTTTTAAGATTTTTTAACAAAGTTTAGTATTTGTTCAAGGGCAAATTTCGGAGTTTTTTTTCTATTTTAGCAGAAAATTTTTATTGATGGCAAAATTAGCAGACGATTTAAACAAAAAAAGGCTTCGTTCTAGTAACATTACAGTATCAATAAGTATTGCATTGGTTTTATTTTTGGTAGGTCTTTTCGGGCTTATCTTGATTAATGCACAGAGATACTCAGATTATATTAAAGAACAATTGGTAGTAGAAGCTTACTTTGATGAACAACTAGATCCTAAAGATTCTGCTAAAGCAGACCAACTGAATAAAGTAACCTTCGAAAGAATAAAACTTTTGCCTTTTGTAAAAAAAGCAAAATTTATTTCAGCAAAAGAAGCAACCTCTATTGCAAAAACACAATTAGGAATAGACTCAGAATCATTATTTGAAGGAGATATTTTCCCTCCATCTATAGAAGTTACTTTAAAACCAGAATTTGTAGATCCTTCAAAAATAGATACTGTGGTAAAACAAATAGGCGAAGTAGAAGGTATAAAGGAAGTGAAAAACGACAGTAAATTGACCATAGAAGTATATAACAATTTGAATAGAATTCTCACTTGGATTCTTGGCTTCTCTGTCTTATTTTTAATTGTTGCCATGGTTCTTATCAATAATTCTATCCGTTTGAAAATTTTCTCTAAGAGATTTATTATCAAAACGATGCAGTTGGTAGGAGCAAAACGAAGATTTATCTTAAAACCATTTATAAAAGAAGCTGTAATTCTTGGGATTATTGGTGCTTTTATAGGTTTGGTAGCTTTATTTACAGGTTGGTATTTCTTTACAAACGAAATAGGAACTCCTTTTGTACAAGACACCAATCAATATGTTTGGCTGGTTCTAATAGTAGTAGGAACGGGGATTTTAATCACTGTAATTAGTACTATTTTTGCTACTTGGCGATTCTTGGCTTCTAGTGTAGATGATCTTTATTATTCATAGAAATTGAAAAAAATGTCTAAAAATCAAAATTCAGTTAAGACTGAAAACAAAGAGCAAACTTCATTTTATTTTGGTAAAAAAAATTATCAATTAATGATAATCGGTTTGGTTCTAATTGCTTTAGGATTTATTCTAATGATGGGGCCAGATGCCAATACTATAGATGGTAAATTTGATCCAAATGCATGGAATGATGATGTTTTCTCTATCAGAAGAATCAGAATTGCGCCACTTTTGGTCATTTCAGGATTTGTGGTAGAAATATTTGCCATTCTTAGAAGAAATAAATAATTGAAATCAAAATTTTATACTTTGTCAAAGATTAAAAACTTTGACAAAGTTTTTTTTATAATCATTAATAAGGCGCAAAGCAGACTGCTAAAAGCCAAAAGCCAGAAAATATGGATTTAATACAAGCAATTATTATTGCAATAATAGAAGGACTTACAGAATATTTGCCCGTTTCATCTACGGCACACATGATTTTTACGAGTTCTATTTTCGGGATTCAAGAAGACGAATTTGTGAAAATGTTCCAGGTTTCTATTCAGTTTGGAGCTATTTTGGCGGTTGTATTTTTGTATTGGAAAAAATTCTTTGATTTTAAAAACTTTAATTTCTACATCAAATTGGCTTTTGCTGTTTTACCAGCTTTAGTTTTAGGAAAATTATTTGATGATAAAATAGACGAAATTCTAGGAAATCCTATTCCGATTGCTATTGTTTTGGTTTTAGGTGGAGTAGTACTCTTGTTTATTGATAAAATTTTTAAAAATCACACCATACACGACGAGAAAGAAATTACCATTAAAAAAGCAGTAATCATAGGATTTTGGCAATGTCTTGCAATGATGCCAGGAACGAGTAGAAGTGCTGCTTCTATTATTGGTGGAATGCAACAAAAATTAACCAGAGAAGCTGCCGCAGAATTTTCTTTCTTTTTGGCAGTTCCTACGATGTTGGCTGTTACTGTTTATTCTGTTTTCTTAAAAAAATTCAATTATCTAGGTGTAGAACAAAAAGGCTACGAAATGCTGATGCAAGGCGATAATTTAAAATTATTTTTACTAGGAAACGTCATTGCATTTATTGTAGCTGTAATTGCAATTAAATTTTTTATTGGAGTGATTAAAAAATATGGTTTCAAACCTTGGGGTTGGTACAGAATTATTGCAGGAATAGCACTTTTGATTTATTTTACTTGGTTTAAATAAATTGATTTGGGCAGCTTTTCCGTCTTCCGTTCCCGCTTTTTTCTTTTTTTTCAAAAAAAAGAAAAAGAGCTCCACTCAAGCCGGGCTGCGAAAGATTCCACGTTTTAAAACTAAAAAAATATACTACAATTCTCAAAAACAACAATTCTGAAAGTGAAAGCAGAAGATTTCTTAACAGGACAAATTATTCTCCTTGACAAACCTCTGGATTGGACGAGTTTTCAGGCTGTTAATAAACTGAAATATAAACTCAAAAGAGAATTTAATCTTCCCAAAAAATTTAAAATTGGTCATGCTGGTACTCTAGATCCTAGAGCAACTGGTTTACTGATTGTTTGTACTGGTAAATTCACGAAAAAAATACCTGAAATCCAAGATGCACCAAAAGAATATTGGGCAGAAATAAAAATTGGAGCACAAACAGAATCTTACGACACCGAAAAACCAGAAATTCTACACCAAGATTTCTCGCACATCACCGAAAATTTCATCAAAGAAACTCTAGAAAAATTTGTAGGAGAAATAGATCAAAAACCACCTGTTTTTTCTGCCATCAAAATAGATGGAAATAGAGCTTATGATTTGGCAAGAGCAGGTAAAGATGTAGAAATGAAATCTAGAAAAACTACCATTCATTATATCAAAAATGTAGAAGTTAATTTGCCTTTGGTAAGTTTTACAGTTGGCTGTAGCAAAGGAACTTACATCAGAAGTTTGGCTCACGATATAGGGCAGAGTATGGGTGTTGGTGCTTATCTCACGCAGCTCAGAAGAACTAAAATAGGAGAGTACAGCGTAGAAAATGCACATTCTAGAATTTTAGAAAATGAGTTTAGATTCTCAGAATAATTATGAAAAAACTTTATCTTATATTGCTTTTAATATCTGTTTTAGGATTTTCTCAAGAAAAAAATAAAATTGAGAAAATGGGACTCTATTCTACGACTACAATAAATTTAGGTTTAGATTTGGTTCAAATGATTGCTGATAAAGGAAAATCTGATTATGAATTGCAAAATTCTCCTCCAGGAAAATTTAATTATGGTATAACATCTATCTTAGGATATCATCTCTTTAATAGACTGTCTTTAGGAACTGGTTTAAGATATAGTTTTGTAGATTCAAATTATCATCTGGTCTATTTATTGGCTCAATCAAAAATTTATTTAGATGATCCAGAAGAAGAAGATCCATTATTTTTAAATATCAATTATGGAAAACAAATAAATAGAACTGCAATAAATAATGCAACTGTAATAGGTTTAGAAATTGGAAAAATGGAAGTTTTAAACAATAGATTTGGTCATCAGTTTTCAATAAATTTAGATGCTCAAATCTTTGAACAAGGGACATTATTTGTTGGTTTTTCTTACGGAATTACCATATTTAGCAATAAAGATTATAGATAATATAAACATTGGAAACACGCATCAATAAATATTTATCAGAAGTTGGCTTTTGTTCTAGAAGAGAAGCAGATAGACTTTTGGAGCAAGGTAGAATTACCATTAATGGCAAAAAACCAGAATTAGGAACCAAAGTTTCTGATGCTGACGAAATTTGTGTTGACGGAAAAAACATCAATAAAACAGAGGAAAATCACGTTTATATCGCTTTTAATAAACCTGTAGGAATTGTTTGTACTACTGATACCAAACGAGAAAAAAACAATATTGTAGATTACATTAACCATCCGAAAAGAATTTTCCCAATTGGTAGGCTAGACAAACCAAGTGAAGGCTTAATTTTATTGACTTCTGATGGTGATATTGTGAATAAAATTCTTCGTGCTAGAAACAACCACGAAAAAGAATATCTCGTAAGAGTAGATAAACCTATTTCTCCTAAATTTTTAGAAAAAATGCGAAACGGTGTTCCTATCTTAGATACGATTACCAAAAAATGTGAGGTAGAACAAATTGATACACTACAATTTAGAATTGTACTTACACAAGGGCTTAACAGACAAATCCGTAGAATGTGCGAATATCTAGGTTACGAAGTAAAAAAACTAAAGCGCATCAGAATTATGAACATAAAACTAGATTTGCCCATCGGAAAATGGAGAGATTTAACAGATGTAGAAATGCAACAACTAGATTTACTCCTCGAAAACTCTAGCAAAACGATTGATTAAGCTAATATTTTTCGATGAGATATTGATACGCTTTCAGATATTTGTTTAGACGTTTAAGGTCTTTTTCGGTTAATGGTCTGTTAATTCTTCTTAGATCCATATTGTCTCGCAAATCATTTAATTTAACAGCAATTGCAAGAGGAGATTTTTCTGTTCTTTTGATAAATTCGTCGTAATCTTCGTTTGGAGGATTTTTGGTAAGACATTCTATAGCAAAAATTTGCTCCTCAGAAAACCCTTTTTTTCTGAGAAAATCATAAGAATATTCTGGGCAATCTTCTATTACATCGTGTAGAATTCCTACTATTTTTTCGTCTAGTGTTTTCCCAAAGTTCATCACGCGCATTACGTGCATAATGTAAGGAGCGCCGTATTTATCAACTTGTTTGCGATGTGCCTTTTCGGCAATTTTAATCGCTTTATGTAGCAAAAGTTCTTTATTCATTTGGCTTTGCTACGGGCATTTTTTCTAAATTTACTGTAGGTTTTGCGATTAAAATTTTATACAAATCAGCATTTTTAGGTTGAGCAACTGGCATATTCCAAGGAGTAGGAGATGTAATCGCTATAAAATTTTTAGTATCAGAAAGAACAGATTTTATGGATAAATCAATTGTTGGAAATTCTGTTTTAGGCATATCTACCTTTGGGATTTCTAGTTTTTCATTTTGTGAAAACACCAATAAAGGTAAAGAAAAAGTGGCCAGGAAAATTAGTTTTTTCATCTTAATTATTTTTTTAAGAAATCTCAAAAACAATCAAAAGATGATTTCTAAGACCTCGTGGTTATTGATTTTGCAATGTAAAAATAATAAATTTTTGAAAATAAAAAAAGACTGATGACTAATCTTCTTTACTTTTTCAAGTTCAGATGAAATTGTCATCAGTCTAAATTTGCCTTTACTCAGATTAAGCTTAAGTTTTACAGAAACTATTTTAATTGCATTTTCCGAAATTTTACCTTTAGGTATTCTTCAGAGGATTGCTAAGTTTCACTTATTGCTTACATCATAATGAGCGCAGACCTATGTTTTGTCATCATTTTTTAGTCTGCTTTTAATTGCTTTTGCAATCTATTTTAAAACTAAAATTTGGTTGACTTTTTTTGTCATCACCTAAGTTTAAAGTTTAATTTCTTAAACTTATAAACTCAAGTGTTTGACAGTTTTTTTGTCTCAACTTTCTTATTAATCTATGAAAATTTTCATTTTCAAAAAACTAAATTTCAAGTTTTTGACGATTTTTGTCATTGCTTTCAGTTTTGTTTCTCAGATTTTCGTCTTCGAAATTGTCAACTTTCCACATTTGACGATTTTTTTGTCTCGCTTAGTAAAGAATCTAAAATAACTTTCATTATACTAAATTTTTACATTTAAGTTCGACAGTTTTTGTGTCTTCCTCTTAATCAAACTTTGAAAATTTTCATTTTCAAAACTTTGAAATTTAAGTTTCTAACGTTTTTGTCTCAACTTCTTATTCAAATTTTAGAAAAAACTTAATTCTTTCAAAACCTTGAGGTTAAAGTATTAGACAGTTTTTAAGTCTTCTTTAATTGTTAAATCAATAGTTATTAAATTTTTATTTCGGCTTAGCAATTACGCATCCACTTCGAAACTTAAAACAATGTATAACTAACTCATTTACAAATTATTAAAATTTACTATTTCAGTTTTTCAACTATAATTTTCAATTTTAACTTAAAAGCTTGACTTGTTTGTTGATGTAAAGATAATACCATAAAAATGAATTTTGCAACTTTATCTATTTGTTTTTATACACTCGTTTTCAAGTAGTTATTCACAAAATATTACGCTAATTTTTCCTTTATTATTAATGTGTTTTTATAATTACTAACAATTTGTTAATGTAAGGTTAACAAATAAATTCAATAAAAATCCAGAAAAATGCATTGAAATATTTTTGATGATATTTCACTAAAAATAAAAAACGCTTCAAATATTTGAAACGTTTCATTGATATTATTCCATTCTTTTTATAGGTTCTAAATCATTTAATTCATCTTCTGTAAATAATCGATATTCTATTTTAAAGGTTTTTCCGAGCGGTGTTTCTAGAGAAAATCCTCCTGGTCCGAAACCATCAACTATATCAAGTGTAAAATGAGAAAATTTCCAATATTCAAATAAATCTCTGTCTAGCCAAAATTCGAATTCATCTACCAAACCAATCATTACATCATTAGTTCTAAGGTAAAATCCGCCTTTTTCGAAACATTGTGGTTGAGTTCCTTCGCAGCAACCACCTGCTTGGTAAAACATTAGATCACCGTGTTTTTCCTTTAGTGTTTTTATTATTTCTAAAGCTTTTTCTGTTACGTCTATTCTTTTTACCATCGTTTTTATTTTTAATAAAGATAAAAAAGGAATGCTGATGAACAACATTCCTTCGTTTTTAATACAAAAATTTCTAGAAAAAACCTAGTTTATTTTTGTTGTAAGAAATTAACATATTCTTAGTTTGTCTGTAGTGGTCGAGCATCATTTTATGATTTTCTCTACCAATTCCAGATTGTTTGTATCCGCCAAAAGGTGCACCAGCGGGATAAGCGTGGTATTGGTTTACCCAAACTCTGCCAGCTTTTATCGCTCTCGGAACTCTGTATAATTCATGTGCATCTCTTGTCCAAACACCAGCTCCAAGTCCATACATTGTATCATTAGCAATTTCTAACGCTTCTTCGGTAGTTTTGAAAGTTGTAACCGCCAAAACTGGCCCGAAAATCTCTTCTTGGAAAATTCTCATCTTATTATGACCTTTAAAAATAGTCGGCTGAATATAATAACCGCCTTCTAAATCTCCGCCAAGATGATTTACATCTCCACCACAAAGAACTTCTGCACCTTCTTCTTTACCTAATTTTATATAAGAAAGAATTTTATCTTTTTGAATTTGAGAAGCTTGAGCTCCCATCATTACAGTTGGGTCTAAAGGATGACCTGTTTTTATAGCTTTAGTTCTTTCTACCACTCTTTCTAAGAATTTATCAGCAATAGATTCATGAACCAATAATCTAGATGGACAAGTACAAATTTCACCTTGATTAAGCGCAAAAAGTACAGCACCTTCAACAGCTTTGTCTAGAAATTCGTCGTCTGCATCCATTACAGATGGGAAGAAAACGTTTGGTGATTTTCCGCCTAATTCTAATGTTACTGGAATGATGTTTTCTGTAGCATATTGCATTACCATTCTACCAGTTGCAGTAGAACCTGTGAAAGCAGCTTTTGCCACTTTAGGATTGGTAACCAATGTTCTACCTAATTCTGCACCAAAACCATTAACAATATTTATTACACCAGCTGGTAATAAATCTTCTATCAGTTCCATTAGAACCATAATAGAAATTGGGGTGCTTTCTGCTGGTTTTAGCACTACACAATTTCCTGCAGCTAGAGCAGGAGCTAGTTTCCAAACTGCCATTAGAATAGGGAAATTCCAAGGAATAATTTGTGCAATTACACCTATTGGTTCGTGTACAATTATAGAAACGGTGTCTTTGTCTAATTCAGAAATAGAACCTTCTTCAGCTCTTATCACACTTGCAAAATATCTGAAATGATCTACCGCTAAAGGCAAATCTGCAGCCATAGTTTCTCTAATCGCTTTTCCGTTATCTACGGTTTCTACAGCAGCAAGAAAAGGAAGATTTTCTTCAATTCTATCTGCAATTTTATTGAGGATAATACTGCGTTCTGTAGCAGAAGTTTCGCTCCAAGTTTTGAATGCTTCAGAAGCAGCATCTACTGCCATTTCTATGTCTTGTTTCGCAGAATGAGCAGCTTTTGCCATTACTTTACCATCTAGAGGAGATAGCACTTCGAAATACTGTCCTGTAGAAGGAGCAGTCCATTTTCCATTAATGTAATTGTCGTATTTTTCTTTTAATACAGGACGATTGATAATTGTTGACATATAAATAGTTTTTAAATTTTTATGAAGCCAAAGTATTCAGAATATGACAAATGTCATAGTATAATCGTCTAAATTGATAGTATAATAATATTTATGTAGTTTATATAACAAAAAGATAATATAATTCTTCTTTGATTGAAAAAAAATGATATATTTAGCCACAATACCAATTATATTAAAAAATTACTCGAAAAATATAGATGAAAAATGGTAAAAATTTGCTTTATATGCCTGATTTGACGGCACCAGAGCGACTAGATAATATCATAGAAAATAAGACTACATTTACCTTAAATAATTGTGAATTTTCTCTTTTTGAAACGCATAAAAGGGCAGAAGATGTTAAACTGAAGTTTAATGACCTCACTTTTACGGCAATGTTAAGAGGAAAAAAACATATGAAATTAGAAGATAAGACAGATTATTTTGATTATTTTCCTGGTGAAACTGTTTTGGTATCACCTGGAGAAACGATGGTGATCGATTTTCCTGAAGCAGACGAAACGCCATCGCAATGTATATCTCTAAGTTTTAGCCCTGATTTTGTAGAAAATTCTTTGAATTATTTCAATACAAAACTTACCAAAATTGATAATGATAGTTCTTGGAGAATTTCTAGTGAACAGTTTTATTTATTCAACAGCTTGCCTTTAGCTTCGGCTACTAATAATCTGATGAGAATTGCGATGGAAGATAATATGAACAAAGATTTAATGGCAGATTTAGCATTGAAGGAACTCTTGGTAAGATTGATGCAAACGCAAGCCAGCAAATTGATAGAAAGTGATTATAAGAAGTTGAAAAATACCAGCAGATTAGCTTTTATTATTGATTATATTAAAAATAATCTGCATCAGAAATTAAGCATAGAACATTTGGCTAGATTGGCTTTGGTAAGTAAGTCTAATTTTTTTAAACTTTTTAAATATGAAATAGGAATTGCACCGAATGAATTTATACTAATGGAAAGAATAAAACGTGCTAAAGAGCTCTTAAAAGAGAATCAAAGTATAAAAGAAGTTGCTTTTGGAACAGGCTTTTCAGATACTAATCATTTTATTAAAACTTTTAAAACCTTTGAAGGATTAACCCCAAAAAATTATCAACGAAATTTATTTTCAAAATATAAAATTGTTTCTTAAACAAAAAACCGCTTCCAAAAATAGAAGCGGTTTTTTTGAATAAAATTGAATTAACAAATTTTAGTAAGAATTTTTCTCTACAAAATGTTTCGCAATTTTCTCAGTTAACGCGATTACGTTTGGCTGATTGGTATATTTTGTAAATC
>ERZ650312.182-NODE-182-length-32929-cov-8.632536_pt1 | contig 32929 bp, 36 predicted proteins | sample MGYA00376248_ERZ650312 | MGnify/ENA primary metagenome ERZ650312 (study PRJEB26733, sample SAMN07839316) | wastewater metagenome | biome: urban; feature: wastewater treatment plant; material: waste water | place: USA: North Carolina | collected 2016-07-28 ... | reverse complement strand
TAACACAGAGTCCAGGCACGACGCCTGGCATAAGGAGGAAGAACCCATGATCACACCAACTCACCAGGATCGCGTCATCACAGCCATCCAGGAGTCTGCCGCACACACCGGCGAGCTAGACTTCAAGCGTATCTCGAACCGACACCTGCCGGTCTTCGTCGACCTTGCAGCTCAGCGCTTCGCCTTTGAGGTCGAGCCAAGCACCACTCGACTGTACCTAGGACAGGCCTTGACCCCGCTGCATCGCGAAGAGATCACGGCCTATCTGGAGCAGTTCGCGGCGCAGATCATCCAGGCCCTCTTGAGCCCAGATCGCATCGCGGACTGGGAGGAGGACTACTACGTCCGCCGCAACACGGACTTCATTCTGCTCGATGGGGAGGAGCTACCGGACAGGCTCAGGCTGCCGCGAATCACACCTGGCTCAAAGAACCGGCTGAGCGCCATGCGGTTGCTTAACTTGGCAGCTACGTCACGCCCAGATGAGTTTCGTCGTCTCTTCAACAGAGCGGGCGTCGGTCGGGAGACTGCCGCCACTGTCTTGATCTGGGCCGGCTACGACGTCGAGTCTCTTCTAGGCTGGACACAAGGCCCAAGTCGCGGGACCGTTCGCGACCTAAACATCTTCTAGAGGACTCCCGCCCGGGGTCCTTTTTTGAATTCCCTCGCCTGCCCCCCCATTCAGCTCCAGCGCCACCCGCTCCTCCCCTCCCCCAGCAACTCGTCCCCGGGCCTGGATCAAATGCAGACGCCGGCCGAATTACCGTGAGCGAGGATGCGGACGACTCACCGCTGTGCGCGACTTCACACACCAACTCGCGGTCGGAGTGCTGCAACTCCGCGCTCAAGGATTTGTACGTACAGCCGAACGAGCACAGACCCGCGTCTCCGCGCCCCGGCCACATACTTGTGTTACCCACTCATCGGCATCTGGGTAACACGCATCACCGCGCACCCAGATAAACCCCCGCCCTGTCTTTGATCAAGCCAGGGTCGCCATCCGCACCCAAGACAGTTGGCCGAGCTTCAAGCAGAGGAGTTCTGCGGACGCTACGTCGGGCTCGACACCCAGTCCACGTCACGTGCATCTGGAATTCGTACGTACAACCCAACCGGCAGTCAGCCTCATCTCCGCTCACCGGCCTCATCTCACCATCTCCGTCACCCACCCGCAACCACCCCTCCCCTGAATCAAAAACAGCCCGGGACCAATCAACTCCCGAGCAATGACTGGGCCGAGTGTTCAGCTTGTGAAGTTCGTCACAAACCCATGCGCGGGCGATAAGTCGCAAGATCTGTCGAGATCGACGAGTCGGCAAGACTCGCGCTCAGAACTCCGCCGGAATCTCCGCACCCCGGACGACAAGCTCCGAGAATCGCTCACGGTCGGACCGCGGCCAAACCAAACCCCAAGCTCACCGCGGCCAAACGCACCAGCAGATCTCCAGCTCATAGCGCGGGCGCAACTCATCCAGTCCCAGACTTCTGTACCTATTTAAGAGCCGTGGACATCCTGTAGCTGCTGCAGCCAAGGTCTCCTCTCCCTTCACCTAAGACAGCCCGGTGGACTCGCCGCCATCTCCTGCATCTCCTCACCCAAGCTGAACCTGTTCCAGCCAGGTCGACGATCTGTAAGTCGGACAGCCCAGGTATCCTGTAACTCCTCCAGATCCAGTCTCCTCTCGTCTGTCTTAAGTCCAGCCCAAGAACCCCTTACTCACCCACAGCGGCGTCTGGACGAATTTAAGGCCCGAGGACTAACTCCCCGGGCGACGATTGGCCAGCTGTAGCTCTCGTAGGCAAAGTCCACCGAGTCTGTAACTCATCCAGGCCAGGAACCCTTCGTCTGTAACTCGTTCAGCCCCAGTTCCCCGCGTCTGTCTTAAGGACAGGCCCAGCCCTGTCTGTATCTCATCAAGCCCCGGGGACTCGGCAAGCGGGAGCCACCTCGTCTGCAAGAGATACAGGCCTGAGGACAGATGCGTCGGCCCGCCTTTAACAAGTCAAGGACTGCCGAACTCTGGGCACCCGGATGTGAGTCTGCACCTGTAGCTGATACAGGTATATCGACAGCAAGCCACCACCTGACTGGATCAAGGACAGAGCGAGCCTCGTCTGTATGAGATGAAGTCCAGGATTGGCTCCAGCTCAGATCTCCTAGCGTCTGAAATTCACACAGGCCCAGTCCCACTGCTAGATCAAGGACAGGCCTGGTGAACTTCACCTATGCGGAGCTGCACCGCGTCTGCACTTAAGACAGGCCTTGGGGTCCCGGGCTGTATGAGATTCAGGGCTGGTGCCCCCAACACCACGGGTGCGGAGATGTCCTTGTCTGCAAGAGCTGAAGGACCTGCGCCTCCTCTTTCTTTGGGACAGTCGTGGACCTCGTCTGTAGCACATGCAGGGGAAGATGAGATTTCAGGCGGGAGCTGGGTTGATCCTGGTCTGGATGAGGGACAGGTGCAGAGAGGCTCCCGGGCTTAAACAAAGACAGGGCTGGTGAAGAGCTGCAAGGGATCAGATTCGGCTTGGCTGGAGGAGATGCAGTGGTGATGTGTTGCTGGGAGTGAGTTAGGTGGACTGGGGCTTTGTTTGAGACAGGGCGGGGGTGTCCTGTGTCTGGATGAGATACAGGTGGGGTGACGGGGTGATGGAGGTGACGGAGGTGGAGGCGGTGCTGGGAGGGTTGTTTAGGTGGTCTGTGGCTGGAACAGGATCGGATTGGTGCCCTGCGGGAAGCTGGAGAAGAGTGATGCGGGTTAGTTGGGCGACCTGGGTCTGGATTTGATGTGGAAGGATCCCGGCCTTCGGCCAGTGGCACGAACGCGAACGAAAACTGGGCTGACTTGAGCAAGAGTGAGTTCCGCCCGTGAGCGAGGCTGGGGTTCTGAGGTGCTTGGCAGAGAGGCGTCGTCAGGAACCGAGTTTCGAAGGGATGTCGTCCGGGGTGCACGTCCAGACCGAGTGTCGATCTCGACAGATTCTGGGCGCCTTCTGAATTTGGTGCAGGTGGGGCGGACTGGCAACTCGTCGACTACATTTGTAGTCAGCGCTCGGGTGTTGAGTGCGCAGCAACTGGATGAGCTGTCCTGGTAGCAAGATGAGTGGTTGTGTCGTGGGGGCGGAGTGCCGGAGGTCTGCAATTGGTGCAGTCGAGGGGGTTCCCTAGGCGGGTGAGCGCGGCCTGAAATTCGGACAGACGCGGGGTGTGGAAAACCCTGTGGATAGTGGCTGCGAAGACAGTTCTAGAGCGGGATGTCACCACATCGGGCTAAACTTGCGTTGCCGTGTGTCACCCGCGAACTAAGCCCCGGGCTAGAATTAGGACAGAGTCAGAGACGGAGGTACAACCATGATCAAAGCAGCCAACAAGGCCGCGACAGCGCGGATCATAGCGCTAATGAAGGAGCAGGGCGTGTCCAAGCCCTTCTGGAACTCGTACGTGTTTGGCGTGCGGGTGGAGCTGAATGAGCTTCCGCGCAAGCTACAGAAGGGGGAGCGTCTCTTCACCGTCATCCCCTGCAAGTACAAGGGGCGGCGCGGCATCGTCGCAGTGACCTCTCTACGAGTCATCGTCCTCAACGCCGGCTACTTCGGCATCTTCTCTAACAACTCCAGGGAGGACGTCTACTACACCCAGTCAGCTGGCGGCAATCCGTCCGGTGGCTACCTCTCATCCTACTCGATCTCTGTGTACGGCAACGGCAACGACATCGAGATCACGGACATCTGGGGCCACGATGCAGAGCTGCTGGACAAGTGGTACAACCGTGCGCGCCGTACTTATGAGTCCAACGTGGCAGACAACATGGACCACGAGTCGCACAAGGAGAAGCTCGGCAAGCTCAAGGCTATGCTACGGGCAGGAGAGATCGACACAGACACCTACGAGAAGCTCCTCTTGGAGATCTAACCCGGCGCTACCCAGCCCGGGTCTTTTCTTTTTACAGGCACAGTGGGCTTGGCGCCACCGCTATAGTGGGGTCAGAAGCAAACACGCTCAAGTCAAGAAGGAAGGAGGGAACACCCCATGAGCAACGCAAGACGAATATTTGGGCAGGACTTTGATCTGCTCACTCCCGGCCAAGTTCGCTTCATCATTGACTTGGCCGAGATCCCGATGAACGCAACCCAGCTGCTGACGGTGAGAGGACACCAATGCGGCATCGAACGCCATTCGGACGGCCACTTGTCCGGCTATGTACTCCTCCCGTCTGGAACAGATGCAGACGTGGATAGACTTAGCACAGCTGAGATTCAGGTAGTTCGCCATGGCGACAAGCTCGAGTTCGATTGCAACTTGGAGCTGGACTACGTACCACTGAACCTGGAGCCGCAACCACAAGCGAGCTACAAGGACAGCAAGCACGTCAAGGCGGAGCTGACGCGCATTGTCAACCGCCTCGCTAGTTGAGGTCACCTGCCCAAGCGGCAAGTGGCCTTTTCTTGTGCACGGGCGACGCCGGGAGCCTATAGTGAGGCGAAAACAAAAAGAAAGAGCCCCGCGGGGCAAGAAGGAAAGACATCATGACTACAAACCCAAGCACACACTTAGCACCGTTCGCTTCTGAAGCAACATCACACCAGGTAGCGGCGCAGTTGCTGCTCTTCAACATGGCAGCAGGCAACGGCTTGTTCGTTGCTGAGACAGCCCACAACACTGCGGTCCTTGTGACACGCAAGGCTGTCAAGTCAGTACACGCTGACGTGCACACAGACGAGGCATACGCACACCAGTACGACGCTGTTGTCAGCACTAAGGTCGTCAAGTTCGACGGCCAGTTCAAAGGGGTCGGCAAGCTCGACCTCAACTACGACTTCATGGACGACTACACAGTCGTTGGCCTCTTCGACAACGAGGCGGTCATCATTGAAGTCAGCCCATTCGAGGGCGCGATGGTCGTAGATCGCTTCAAGAACTACGCCCACACCAACCTCTACAAGGACGTCGAACTGACGGACTTGTAATCGTGAGCTAGGGACCCACCGTGGGGTCCCTTTTTGTATGGGCTTGACGGCTGGGCATCCCTGTGCTAGACTAGGTACAGGAGGTGCGACACACATGAGACGACCGATTACTTTAGCCCTGCTGCTAGTTGCGGCAGGAACACTTAGCGCTGTTGCGGTGACGTCGCCACGTCAACAGGTAGACCCCGACGTTCTCTTCGCCGCCAATAGCGAGAACACAGAAGTTGGGCTTAAGGCTCGGCTTAGCACTGGGGCCCTCAAGCAGGTTATGTTGGACTTCCCTGAGGTGGGTGAGTCTCTGGAGCTGCAAGTGATGCAGCGAGTGGGGGAAGAAGGTCTTCCGCTTAGTGAGTCCAAGACCTTGATCACGGGAGTTGATGCAGCGGCCAAGAACGCTGTGATGCCAGTGCGCCTCTTCGTTGATGGAGAGCTAGTTGCTGAAGGGCAGGTGCGCGTCGCTGACCTGGATCAGAGCTACCTCATCGTCACACAGGGTGAGACCGGCACCAGCCTGGAGTTAGTACAGCCCCAGAGGTCGCCCGTATAGTTCCCGCGTCAACAAACGGGGCTATGCCCCCTTACCAGAAGGAGGAAACACATGACCAACTACACCCTACCGAACACTGCTGCGGCTTTCGTTAAGCCCATTGAGCCGCTTAAGATCCCGGCGTACAAGTCGGACGACTTCGGCTTCACCAGCAAGTTCTCCCGTATGCTGGACGACTACAGTAACCCAGTGACTGTATTGATTGCAGAGGACGGGAGCGACCCAATGATGGAGATCCAGCAACTCATCATGCTGGAGCACGTCATCGCGGCCGATTACCGCAAGGAAGGCTCAGATATGGAAGCTGAGTGCCGAGTTATTGGTGTCAGCATGCTGCCACCAGCGCTACTGGGACGAGGCTTCAGTTTCGACGCCATTGCGCGCGACATCAACCAGGCCAACCAGTACAAGCTGGCTAGCGGCACCGAGGTGGGCGTCAACGCCTACATCGTGCTCAAGCATCTGGGAGCTACCATGAACACCGACATGTTCGGCCAGGCTCTTGGGGCACTCTACTCCTTCATTCAAGAGGAGATGGAGTCCTTCAAGGACCAAGCTGCGAATCGCAACCGCGTCATCATCCCGATGACACTCAAGGAGTGGAACGCAGCTCAGGTAGCTATGCCTAAGCTCACCCACTCAGTCAACGTACTTCACCTGCCTGTAGCTGATGAAGCTAAGGTGGAGGAGCTTGTAGATCGTGAGTTCGACGGTACACCCGGATACTCAGCTGAGATCCGCAGCTACTTGATCGACGCGTCTAACCGATACGTAAAGGGCCTTGTTCAGCCTGGAGCAGCCATTCGACTTGGACAGCTCGCTCTTGTTATGGAGAGTGACGACAGTGACGACGAGGAGCTCGATCGAGACAAGATCGACGCGGCAGTCAAACACATGACCAACGTAGATGCTAGCGCCTTTGCTCTCCCTCTTAAGGAGTTCAGCAAGAAGCTCACCGGCAAGATCGTTGGCCAGAAGGCTGGCCTCGAGCGCATCGCCCGCGGAATCAAGCGCGGAACACTCAACGGATACGCAGGCCGTCCTAAGCCTGTCTATAGCTGCCTCCTCTACGGGGAAAGCGGGATTGGCAAGACGCTGCTGGCTGAGACCTTAGCTAAGCTCTTCACGGGCGACAAGCGCTTCCTGCGTATCGATGCCTCTGAGCTCAAGTCATCAGAGTTAGCCAACGCTCGTCTCTTGGGTATGCCGATCGGCTACAAGGGCTTCGAGCAAGGCGGCACCTTGACTGAGTTTGCTCGTCGTCACAAGGGCGGCGTGGTACTCGTAGACGAGTTCGAGAAGGCTGGCGACGGGGTCGAGGACCTCTTTATGCGAGCCCTGGACACCGGGTCTGTAACAAGTGCAGTCGGGGAGGTGTTTGACCTCACCAACTTCGTCTTCATCTTCACAACCAACGCGGGAGTGAAGAAAGAGAGCCGCGTTGGGTTTCTTACCCAAGAGGCTGAAGTAGATCCCCGCGTAGCCTTGGCAGGCAGCTTTAAGCCTGAGGTGCTCAACCGCTTCGACGACGTGATTCAGTTCGAGGCGCTCAAGAAGAGCGACTTGGCGAAGATCGCGGCCAATACCCTCAGCGACATGCTTGAGACTAGCCGCAAGCGCGGCGACAAGGCCAAGATGAGCAAGAAGCGCATCCAAACCTTGGCTGCAGAAGTTGCAGAGGTGGCTAATAACGGCCGCCAAGCATACCGCATCGCACGTGACCGTTTCTTAGACGGTCTCGTCGAGTAGCAGCGACACGCAAAAAGGACCCCTCAGGGTCCTTTTCAGTTTGGCTCTTAGCCTTTGCGTCGTCCCATGCGGTTGAGGTGGGACCACTTGTGATCGTGGTTGGCTGGGTCGTCCAGCTCAGAGATGCGCATGTGGAAGACGATGCAGATCATGATGCCGACCGTTGCTGCAACGAGCGGCTGGAGGATGCTGAGGTTGGGAGCTATCGCTAGGATAGCGGCGAGCGCCACGCCTCCTGAAATAGTGAAGAGAATGAGGTCGGCAAGGGCTAGGTAAAGGGTCTTAATCATGGTGTGTCTCCGTTCCGGACGATCGGGTAGTATCGGGTGGTGATCGTGCGGCGTTTCCGTTTGACCTAAGTGTAGCACAGGCCGGGCCCGTTTGTCAAGCCCCAGACTCTAACTTTTTTATCCAGGTGGCGCTACACCTCGTCCTGGACCTCTTACAGGGGTGGGTGAGTCAAGGCTGGGAATGCGATAGGCGGGGTCGGTATAGTTCTGGCAAGGCCCTGCGAGGGCTAAAATAGGGAAAGACTGGGGGTCTGACGGCCCTCCAAATCCTAGTACAAGGGGGTCACCACGTGGCATTCAACGACGAATATCGCCCAGATGACGGTCTACAGGACCAGGGCACCCAAGATCTGGAGCAGTCTTATGCCGAGACCGCCCAGAAAGCGAAAGACCTCGGGCGCAAGGGCGTAGATACGGCAAAGCGACACGGGGGCAACTATGTCAAGAAGAAACTCGGCATCAACAGCGAGGCGGCTAAAGACAAGGCAGCTGGTGTGGCTAAGAAGGCCGGTAAGAAGATGGCCAACGCAGCTGGCAAGGCAGCTAAGTCAGCCGGTAAGAAGATAGGCGGCGCGGTTGCCAAGTTCGCGGCCAAGCTGGGTGCTGCGGCACTTAAGCTCTTGGCTCCGTTCGCACTCTACATCATCGGGGCTATTGTGGTCGTCGGTGTTGTGGCGGCAGCAGCCTCGATCATCATCGACGAGGAGTACTCGCGGATCAACCAAGCCAACTACCAGCACGTAGACTACACGGACGGGAACACCCTGATGAAGAACTACGTCAACTCGGCCGGCAACGTCTACTTCAACAACGAAACCAAGCGCTACGAGCTAGCTAAGGGCGAAGCTCCAACAGAGGCCAACAAGCTCTACTACGTCTACTACGCCATCATGGCTAACCAGTCCCGTTGGTTCGTTGAGTATGAGCGTACGGATACTAAGCCAGGCGATGAGGGTGCGGGGACCAAGGACAACCCGTACTTCAAGCCGATCAAGCGCGAAGACGCCTACACCAAGTACACCCTGGACGGCTACCTCTTCAACAACAACGTGATCGACAAGGTCGGGCTCCGTCCTGTGTCCGGGGATAAGCAGGTCAAGTTGGAAGACTTGATCGATGAGTCGGCGGCGGAGTCCGTCAAGAAGCTCTCGATGAACGTCAACCTCCTCTACCTCCTCAACTCGACAATGAACGGCGAGCTCTACGGTACCGGTAAGTCGCAGATGTTCTTCGCTGAGCAGTTCGTCAAGCCCGTCTACCACGACGAGCAATACAACTTCAAGGCGCTGACTGAGTACCGCGACATGACTGCTGAGGAGAAGGCTAAGTACGCATCCAAGGCCCATGGCGACGCTGAGGACTCTACACTTGAGGCCCAGTTCCAGGAGAAGTACCAGCTCTGGTCAGAGACGCTCGACGCTCAGAATGAGGCACGTGGCGGCTCCAACACGTCCAGCAGCAACTCATCCTCGTCTGGAGGAGCTACTGCGGAGGGGATCTCTAACCCCATCCTTCAGAAGGCTGTAGAGTGGGGTCTCAACCAGGTGGGTAAAGGCATCACCTACTCAATGAACGGCGCGCGTAACGGATCTGACGGCACCATGGACTGTTCTGGCTTCATCTCGACAGCGCTCAAGGAAGCTGGGATGCCTGACGTGCCGCTCATGTCAACCGTGACGATGCTTCAGAATTCCAACGCCTTAGGTCAGTCAGGAACCCTCTTCAAAGAGGTCGACTACAAGACGGCTAAGAAGGGGACCATCATCGTCGTTGGCGGTCTCGCTGGCGGCGGAGCTAATGGTCACACCTTCTTCCTAATGGAAGACTTCCACGGGGACGACACTAAGGTCCTCGAGTGTAGCTACGGATACAACGGCATCTCCAAAGAGGGTACCTTCGTTGCCGCTTCCATGAACTACAACCAGGTCGTGGCCTTGGAGCCTGTGGCTACGAGTCCATCTTCAAGCAGCAGCTCTAGCTCGTCCAGTGCGGCTGCATCAGGTAAAGACAAGAAGGCATCGAACAACCTGTCCGAGTCGACGGACAACGTCTACAAGGACAAGATCACGACTGGCGTCATTAACGCTCAATCCCGCGTCTACGACACCAGCTACAAGCCGGACCTCAAGAACGATCTATACACGCACGAGTCAGTCAACTACCCACGCTACGTTCCGGGCGACTACCTGATCGAGGACAAGTCAGCGGCTAGCGTTGCGAGCGACTTCAGCATCAGCAAGCTGGCGAGCGCCATCGGTGGCGTTAAGCAAGGCAACGATGGCTCCATCACTATGGACGGCAATAAGGTCGCGCGCTACAAGCCAGGGGTCAACCCGCTTGGTAAGTACGCCGACGAGAAGGACAAGCTCGTCAAGTGGGCTGTTGAGAAGGGTTACAACCCTGCCTGGGTAGTGGCAGTCGTGTCCGTACTCACGGATAACGGAGCTCGCACCCTCGACGTGTCCGAGTACAACTTCACCAACGACCCAGAGGTACTCCAGGCGTCCGAAGATGCGGCAGCAGCATCCTCTTCTTCTGGCGGCCCAGCAACAACGGCTTCATCTGGTACAGGCAGAGGGATCCAGAACACCAACTACGGCGCCCAGTACTACAACCTCCTCAAGCAGTTCGACACCATGGATGGCGGCCTTGAGTTCATGCTCAAGAAGCTCATGGACGGCAACGAGTCCGCAGCTTGGTCAGAGGAAACAGCTAAGAAGCTGGGCCTCAACAAGCAGGACTACAAGGCAGTCAACAGCCTCTACAAGAAGGTCGGTGGTCTCGGAGAAGTCCACGTTAAGATGGGCGACGCTGAGCGCAAGGTCTACACCTACGAGGGTGAAGGGCTAGAGGACAAGAACGCCCTCCAAGTCATCTCCATCGACGGCAAGACCGACGACACAGAGATCAACGGCCAGCGCAAGTACTACAGCAAGACTGAGTACGTAGCCTTCGGTACCGGATCTGCAGGTGTTCTGTCCAAGGATCACCCGTATGCAATCGAGCGCGAGGGCGGAGATACGTCCAAGCCTAAGATGAAGACAGGTATGTGGGACTACGGCTTCGGGTCGATCATGAAGATCTCCAAGATGACCTACTACGCCTACGAGATCGGCATCGACAAGGAAGGCCGCTACTTCCTCGAGAAGGACAACACGGGCAACTGGTTCCAGCAGCTCTTCAACGGCGGAGATCTGGCAGAGGACACCCAGTACCAGATTCTTGGCGCCACGACTGCTTTCGGCTCTCTGGACATGTCCAACGAGATCGCCGAGTCGCAGTACGAGATCGAGCAGGTCATTGAGAAGCTCAAGAACGGTCCTCAGGTGCTCGGGGGTGACGACATCGCCATCCTCAACGCCCACAAGGAGAACGGCACCTCTATCAAGACCAAGGACGGAGCTAAGGAGATCAACCCGGGCAACTTCATCGTGTCCACCAAGCCTGTCCTTAAGGAGGAGCCAGTGCTCTCCGACTCCAACGGCGGTCAGTACCTCCTGGACTACGTACAGAACTACGAGACCTACGTGCCATCCTCAGTGAAGAACGGCCTTGACGTGGTCAACCGCTACCGCGCCATGAACGACATGAACGAGGCTGCGCAGACGGTACTCAACAAGATCGCCGACATCTTCGCCGACTCGATCGGTGGTAGCGGCAACAACAAATCCAGCTCATCTGGTGGCGGCGAATACGACGCCAGCCGCTTCACGGGCAAGACCTACAAGGGAACCGGCTCCTACAAGGGCGACATCCCTGTAGCTAGCTCAGGCAATGCGGAGCAAGACGAGTTCCTTAACAAGGTCTCTGAGGGTGCCATGAACAGCTGGGTTAAGTACGGCGTCTTGCCGTCGGTCGTTATTGCACAGGCGATCAACGAGTCTGGCTGGGGTAAATCAGGCCTCTCGGTTCAGCAGAACAACCTCTTCGGGGTTAAGGGTACGGGTGACGCTGGTACGGGTTCTTGGGCAACGGGAGAAGACAACGCTGACGGCTCAAGCTACACGATCAACGCTAACTTCGCAGCCTACTCCTCATGGTCTGCATCTATTGAAGCCCACGGGAAACTCATCTCGGGTAACACCGGCATGTCCAACTACCTGGCTGCGGTCAAGGAGAAGGACGCCCTCAAGTCCATCACGGCCATCAAGAACGGCGGATACGCCACGGCCACGGACTACGTGGAGGTCACGATGAACATCATCAACGACTTCGGGCTCCTCGAGTACGACAAGTACGCCATCGGGTACACGGACAAGAACGGCTTCGAAGCTACAGCAAGCGGTCAGGTTAGCAACAACCCTGACACCGGCAGCCAGTCGAGCGCTAAGGCAGATAACGTTGCTGGTCAGTCCGTATGGGGTGACGGTACCGGATTCTGGGACGGCGTGGTCGACTTCTTCACCTCGATTCAGGAGGTCTTCCTCGGCCTCTTCAACGACGGCGAAACCTTCGACCCAACCATGTTCTCACTGGAGACCATCACCAACGACAAGCCGCTTACGCGACTCAAGGATGGTAAGGTGGTCGAGACCTTCGCACCTGGATCTCTTACAGTCAACGGTACAGACGCTTACCAGTGGGATCGCTACGCCAACAAGCTCAGCAATGAGAACGCAACCATGCTTCTCCGACAGTTCGTGGCATCGATCGAGACCCGGGATAACCGCCCAGTCTACTACGACGAGGTGTACGACACCTTCGGCAACTACGATCTGAGCCGTATCCTGGAGGAGCACTTCAAGCAGTCCGTCGAAGGCCTCTTCAAGAAGGCTGAGCCGCCTGCGTCAAGCTCAACAAGCTTCAGACCTGAGATCGCTGGCGAACTCTTCGCTGGGACTAAGGTGGCAGAGTCAACCGTTACGCGGACCTTTGGCTGGTACAAGGATGGCGACACCGTCAAGTTCAGCCCAGGGATCACCTTCAAGGGTGAGAAGGACCACGACATCAAGGCCTTCAAGTCAGGTAAGGTTGTCTTCGCTGGCGACACTGAATACGGCAAGACGGTCATCATCCGTACCAACGGTGGAACTGAGCAGATCGCTTACGCTGGCCTCGGCCAGATCAACGTCAAGGTGGACGACGCAGTCTCTGCTGACACGGTGATCGGTAAGTCTGGCTCAAGTGGCGAGGTGACCATCATGGGTATCCGCTCCAACGAGGACCTATCTAAGGGCCTCCCAGCTGCACCTACTACAGCTGAGGAAGTGGACAAGCTCGGCTACTTCGACATGTCGTCGCAGTTCGGCGTTACGGGCGATAAGCTGAAGGAGCTACAGGTCAAGGTCAACGGCTACGACATGAACTCCGGAACTGGCAAGCCTAGCGCTTCTGCCATCAAGTCTGGAGGTAGCGCTAAGCTGGGCGATTTCATCGCAACCAGCGGAGAGCTCATCATGCCGCTCAAGCTGGAGGCTAACCAGAAGGCAACCGTGACGTCGCCGTTCGGCCCACGGAGCTTTGATGGCTTCCACTACGGAACAGACTTCGTAACAGGGTCTGACGCAACGCGTATCATCGCTGCCGCAGATGGTGAGGTCATCATCTCGGACAACACGACCGACACGCTCGGCTACGCTGAGATGGTGGTCATCAAGCACTCAGACACCCTCTACACCTCTTACGCCCACATGAAGGCTGGCACACGTACAGTCAAGGTCGGCGACAAGGTTAGACAGGGTGACGAGCTCGGAACGATTGGTATGACCGGAAGGGTAACCGGTGTCCACCTCCACTTCGAGGTTGGACGCTGGGGCGCTGGAGGCATGCAGGATCGGGTCGACCCGATGACTGTCATCAAGTAAGGCAAGAGGACCCCCTAGTGGAGGTCCTCTTTCTTATGTGCTTGACATGGCGGGATGGCCATGTTACAATGGAAGCAAGACTGGGAGCGCGACTCCCGACAGAAAGGAGTTCCCCATGGCTGTAACAAGTACAGAGGCAGGCCTAGACACACGGCTAGCCATGTTGGTCGCCATGATCTCAGGGCGAGAGTTGGGCGGCTTTAACGAGGCCCTGGCAGAGGCGCGGGAGATCTGTGACCAGCGAATACTCAACAAGGGTGGCGTCGTGGACCTTTACTACGGCATCGCACATGACCACAAGGGACTCCATCTCATCAAGGACTCGGTGGTTACTAACAGCAACCAAGACTCGACGCAATAAGCTCTCACGTGCTAAAATAGGACTAAGGAGGTGTTCACCATGAGACCAGAGGAGCTAGAGTACATTCGACCACGTGACTACGCCGCAATGCGAGGAGTCCACTACCGCACGATCATCAATCACTTCAACAAGGGGGCCTTAGATGGGTACCGAGATGAGTTCGGTAACATCTGGATCCGCAATCCGCGCTGGCAGGATGCACCAAAGAGCGATCACTCGCTAGATGCCATCCTGTATGCCCGTGTGTCATCGTCCAGCAATAAGGGAAGGCTAGATGGCCAGATGGAGCGCATGCGTGCATACGCAGCAGCTCGTGGTTACCGAGTGGTCGGAGAGTACAAGGAGGTGGCGTCTGGCCTCAATGAGGGGCGTAAGATGCTCGGACAGATCCTTGACCGAGATGACTACGGGGTGCTAGTGGCTGAGCACAGGGACCGCCTGACTAGGTTTGGACTGTCCTACTTAGATCAGCTACTTGGCCGCTTGGGAGTCAAGGTGGACATCATTAACCAGGTAGACGGCAAGGACAACGAGCTGGTGGACGACTTCGTCTCTATCGTAACCTCGTTCTGTGGTCGCATCTACGGACAGAAGCGAAGAGCTAAGACCAACCGGATCATCGACGAGATCCGAGAGGCAAATGAGAAAGGGGGTGTGCCGCATGGCCAGCAAAAAGAAGGTGCCGACCAGGTCGATCAGGATTGATATGCCAGACGAACTGAGGCCTATATACGACGTCTGCCAGGCCGCGCTAGACGAGATCCTGTCGACAGATAGCCTCCATCAGACGCTATCGGATCTGACGATGACCAAGAACCGACAGACCAACCGTGAGGAGATCGTGTCTGTGGTGGGTGCTGTCTGGGACAAGTACAAGACTCGAGTTCCATCCCAGGCTAGATACGGGCGCATCCTCTTTCGACACATCGAGAACATGCTCAAGAGTCGAAGCAGGGGGGTGGCCATATACACCGTACTTAAGACGTCTGGTGGGAGCCTTGCTCAAGCTCAGAGCACACTGGCAAAGATGGAGATCTACGCCACCATGACAGAACTCAGAGCCGTTGAGAAATGGGATTCGCCGCCAGCACTACCAAAGACCTCTATCTTCGTGATGAACATGGGGGACGGCGATAACAAGATCTGTCCTATGGACGATCAGGAGATCCGCTTCAAGATCTTACCGGGTGGTGGTGAGGTATGGGCTGCTAGGACTATTGTGATTCCCACGTCAGTCCGAGAACAATGGAATGGGGTCGTGTGTAAGCCGTCATTCACCGTTAGAGACGGAGTTGGTCGTGGGACTCTTCCGTATGAGTGCACTCCAGACGTCGTGGAGAAGACTGGCCGCATAATGGGTGTTGATCTTGGTGACCTGCAGCCATACACAGCTGTCGTCCTCTACAAGGATGGCTCCTACAGTCAGACCTACACACCAAGCAGATCGCTTCGTCGAGTCAATGAGAAGCGGAGAGTGTTACGACAAGAGCGAAGCTTCCTGCGCAACCGAGTCTTCGATGTGAAGGGGTACGTTGAGAGCGGTGGAATTGGTTCCAACAAGGAGCGCCAAGATATACGCTGGTCAACTCTAAGGGGTGTGGAGTCTAAGCTATCTAGGGTAAGTGAAGCTATCGCTGAACTTGCGGCTGCCGAGCTAATCTACATCGCCCGACAAGAAGGGGTAGATGCTATCCATCTTGAGGACTTGCGTTGGGTCAAGGGTGGTAACACTGACTGGACCCCGGGCATGATGCGTGACGCCATAATGTCTGCGGCTGAGCTTGCGGGTATTAAGGTACACCTGATTAACCCGAGCCACTCCAGCAAGGAGCATCCAAAGACTGGGGAGCGTTCTGAGCCAGATCGGGACCGGGTTGTTCGGTTCAGCGACGGATCGGAATACGACAGAGATGAGCTCGCCGCAATAAACATGGCTGTGCGACGACGACGCAAGGAGAAGGCGAAGAAGAACCGTCGCATCAAACTCCGTGACAAGCACACAGCCACACCGAAACAACTCAAGCGAAAAACCTCCCGCAGACGCGAGAGGATGGTGTTGGTGAACTCCATCAAAAGAGCCGCCGACGTGACTGACTTCGATCGGGCACTCCTAACCGTAGGTGCTCGACCAGGGGTTGCTTACATGTACAGACCTGGCCGCAAGGTTGAGTCTGGCTATGTGAGTCCCTGGTGTGTCCTAGACACTCGTAAATCCCTGCTACTTGGAAGGTACGCTCCCGATTCATCCCAGGATGGTCAGGTGTGTACTAATCTGAGCCGGCAGTGAGAACGGTATCCGTTGGGACCGGCTATGTGAAGCCAGATCCTACCCACGTGGGTGTCAATCTCAAAGGTCAGCGAGGTTGCACTCACCACAACCGCAACCCACTAGCGGGAAGCGGACGCACGCTGATCAAGATCATGCTGCGCGACGCCGCTAAGGACATGGCTTTGATTGAGGGATACATGGAGGTGGCGCTAAGTGGCCGTTAAACACTCAACACGGGCGACTTCGCCGTTCGGCTGATCATCTTACTTCGCTGCGACGACACTCCCATCCACGGGCTGGAAGAGTTGGAGGCAGGGCTTGCCTTGCAACCCGTTGTGAAGCGGCCGGTGTGGGCCACGAGAGACTACGACGGCATCCACCTGAACAAGACGGGGCCCATGGACGCCCTGGAGTTAGGTGTGCTGATTGCCCGACGCTACGGCAATCACCAGCGCGTCGAGTTCATGATGCGCCGCGACGACGGCTGGTCGCCTCGTGTCATGACCGACAGATGGGACGACTTAGCCATCGAGCCCATGCTACGACCACTCTTCACCCGTGCGGCAGAGTCTGTAGTGAACTACCCCCTCAGGCTCAGAGCTGATCCAACGAATTGGCCGCGACTTGGCCCAGTGGGAGTTATCTCTCTAAGTCGTCCCAGTGGGTCGGCTTTTTGTCTGGGCACTCTAATTCGGGCGTAATAAGACCGGGCGCACGTCGCCCTAGAGAAGGAGGAACGGCATGACTGTCACATATACAGACCAGGAGGAACTGTCCATAGAGCAGCAGGCCCTGGCCATAGAACACATCGAGTTCGATCGCGGACTCATCACCGAGGCCATCTTGGCCAAGGAGCCGGACCGCGGACAGATCAACCACGTGATCGAGTTCCCGCTGGTGCTGGACGGCACGCAGGCCGCGATCTGCAAAGAGGCGCCAAGCGTCCCAGAACGCATCTGGTTCTTCCTCAGCTACAAGTATGAGAGAGACGGCTTGATCTGGCGCGTGCGGACCCTCTTCGAGTTCGAGGGGTACGCCTACTGCCACGGCGAGTGGTCCGAGAACAAGGGCCACATCTCCGTAGCTGTGCCGGTGGACCAAGATGTCGTAGCCCGACTGATGACCTGCGACCAGACCATTGAGCTCCTTGAGGCCGCGCTCCTGCATGAGCTGCAGAAGAACGCCCGCGAGCTCTTACTTAAGGAGGCGTCCTGATGGCTGTAACACATACAGACGAGGGAGTCCTCGACGCCATGAGCACTGCTGTCTTGATAGCTCGTCTCCACCGAGAAGGCAAGCTCCGTCCTGTCTTTGATGAAGCCATGGGGACTCACGTCTTCGTGGATCTGGAGACCGGGCAAGTCAACATGACGCAGGGGCGACCCGTATTTCGCATCGACAGCGACTTGGCGGGGAGTAACTACCTCACTCTTGATCGAGACCTGCTAGACGCGGTTGCGGAGATAAGCAGCATGACTCACCACCAGCACCTCGCATTTCGCATGGCCAACAACCGCCTAGTGCGAGAGGAAAAGTTAACCGAGAGAGCTTACGACTGCATTGTCTCTCTGATCGGGCACATAGATAATGAGGGGGCTTGACAAAGGGGCCCCTCTCATGTTAGAATTGGAGCATAGGGGCTCACTGAGGCCACCAAGGAAAGGACACACATACATGAGCGAGCAAACCCACCCACTGACTTCATTCAATCCAGACTGGTCGACGACTCCGCTGGACAAGACACTCTTCAACACACGCCCAGCCATCGGGCTCATCCGAATCATCGTTGACGCCGAGGCGCAGGAGGTTCGTTTGGCTTCAGAAGATGAAGACGCGACGATCGTTCTCTGCGCGGCACCATCCGACGCACTCAGCCACTTGGAGTTCCGCGACTTCATCAACCTGGACCAGTTGCCTGAGGCTTTAACAACTGCAGAGCTGGACCCATTCGCAGATGTCTCAGTTCGCCCAGTCTACGCTTACCCAGCAATTGACGGCAAGCGCAACCTCCACGTAATGGAGGACTACCGTATCCTACGCACATCCTTGCGATCTACCCACGTGGCTGTGACTTCCCTTCTATTGTCCATCAAACGCCAGCTAGACGACGCTGACTTAGGTGAGGTCTACTACCAGCCTGAGACAGTCATGGGCGACGTCACTGATGAGGAGGTGACGGCATGATTGCACTGCAGGACTACAAGGCAGCCCTGGCTGCATCAAATTTAGGGGCGGGGGTTCACATCGCCTCCGCCTTGGAGACTGGCGAGCCAATGAAGCTCATCGTTGAGTCTCAGACTGGCCGAGTAATCGTCTCGCCTGAAATTCGTGAAGGTGAGGTGCCTGTCGCATCTGTGACACGCCGCGTCTTCGACCAGGCGGGTGAGTGCTTGTCCATTCACTTCCAGGAGCTGGGCCGAGAGATCCACTACCGAACAACAGACGGCCGTATCGCCGCCCTAGATCGCGCCCTTAAGGACGCCCACTTCAACGAGCTACTTCAAGGAGGTACGCGCCATGTCTAAGTACTCAATGGCCGAGCAGGAGACGCTTCTCCACTTCGATCCCAACGACAAGAGCTGGATCATCGACACCAACTACGCGCCGCACATCAAGCGCTTACTTAAACACCCCGAAGCCCTTGAGGTCTTGAGCCAGGATCGTGACGAGGACGGCAAGGTTCACCACATCTACGCCCGCATCAACACTGTGGACTGGCTGATCAATCCATGGCCGCGCAAGCGTCGCGTTCTCAGCGACGACGAGAAACAAGAGCTCCAAGCTAAGCTACGCAAGAACTTGAGCAGGGGGTGATCGCCCATGCCTGTAACACATAAAGACCAGGCCGGGGTGGATATGCCGCTCTATGTTTTGGTCAAGGCATCACAAGCCGACAAGCTCTTCGGCCTAGATGCACTCTACCAGGAGGTCCTGGAACTCAACAAGAGCCAGAATGAGTGGGAGAGCGCTAAGCACCAGCTGGTCGTAAACAGTAATGGTGAGCTGGTCATTGACGGAGAGGGCGAGGTTGTCCTGGACTTCCAAGTCGTCGGCAACCGTGTGGGCTACGGCAGCCCGGCAGAGGGCCCCCACAGAGACATAGGGATCCAAGCAACCAGCCCCATCGACTCCGAGTTCGACTTCCGCATGCTGATGACGGCCTTCGGAGGCAATCAACTTCGCGAGCGCAGCTTCTGGCGCAATTCTGAGGGAATCCTCGACTGTGTCATCACAGCGCTTCAGGGCTTGGTTGTGGAACTTCGCCCCCGCTACCACATCCGTGGACTGCGCATGCCGAACGCGGCTGGCATAACGGTATGCTGAGGCAAGCCGATGGGCAGCTAGACCCTGCCCTTATCACTGCAACTCGGATCTACCAAGTTGAGACTGTCCTTGATCCAGACGGGGTATACGACTACCTAATGGAGGAGCTAGTCTTGCGCGGAGAGCTTCCCGAGAACAGCTACTGGGTCTGCATCAACGACATGGGTGAGTTAACCCTGGGTCCAGGTGAGCGTGTCGCACGCTTCCATATCTTCCACCAGTACTACGCGCTAGACAAGACGCACCTACTAGGCGTCGATGTCGAGGAGATCCTCGTGCCTGGAACAGCTTCAGACAAGGGGTATCAGCAGGTGGTCAACATCAACAGCGACCTTACTTGCCTAACGGGGCAGCGCGAGGTCACCTTCAGCCGCATCCTCAGCATCCTGCGCAATCAATACAAGCGCGCGGGCTACGATTTTTGAACCAGACCGGTCCTTGACAGAGGGCCGGTTTTGTGTTACACTGGAGACAGATCACACCGAGGAGGACGCCATGGCCATCAAACAAGAGACTCGAGAACTCGACCTACCGCTCTTGAAGCGCACACTCATCGAGACTGGGCAGATTGATCTGTCCCCAGTCCTATCCAAGATACAGGCCCAGGAGCGTCTTTACTGGGGCAAGCGCGTTAAGGGCACCGTTAAGACGAGCTTTCGCCTGGCGCTGGACCTTGATACAGGTAAGGTGTTCATCCGCCCGGACAGCAAGGACGAGCGAGACCTCTTCCAGGTGCAACTTGCGTGGACGAGCGATGTGTTCGACTCCGCCAACCAGGTGGAGGTCTTCATCTCGCCCATCATCCTGCCGCCACATCCTGAGTACATGGCGCGAATCAACCGCACCATCACCAAGAACCGGCTGCGTGAGCAGGGCCTCACACTTAGCGCCCGGCTGGAAGAGATGTTGCCCAAGCTCTTGGGCGACGTTAAGTTCTACGCTGACCTGATTGGTGAGGTACAGAGATGATAGAGCGGAGCTGCTCGTATGTCAAGTCACATAGACCTGCTCGATGACACTGAGTCCGCTCTCCTGAAGCTCATCCAGATTCTGGGCGAGGAGATGGTGAACAAGAACGGAGGCTAACTATGCCTGTAACACAGACAGACAAGGGGCTTAACACCCTGCTGCTACTTGCCTACTCTAGCGACCGACCGGGAGATCTGGACGATGTCGACTTCGTCAGCGAAGAGGAGCAGTTTGCTCTTTACTTGGACGCCGAGGCCTTTCGCCTGACCAGCCGTGAGACTCCCCACCCCGTCTTTAATTTAGTCAGAGTGCGCTTCTACCCCGATGCCGAAAGCGGAGTCTGGTTCTATGTGACCATATCCGCCGAAGACAGATGGATCGAATCCGGTCTGGCCTTGATTGAGGACGCTGGTAACCGGGCAGAGGTAAACCGCCACGTAAGCGACGCACTACTACACCTGGCCCGCCGACTGGCGCGGCACTAGGTAGGAGGCCCATGAAACACAAGACCTACTTCGTGTCTGACCTGCACTTCGGACACGCCAACGTAATCAACTTCGACAAGCGCCCGTGGACAGACCTTGAGTCCATGACCCGAGACCTGATCGCTAACTGGAACGCCACTGTCACCAATGCAGACACGGTTTACATCCTGGGGGATCTGTTCTGGACGCATGAGTCTGCCCATGAAGTGCTGCCGCATCTCAAGGGGCGTAAGATACTCATCCGCGGCAACCACGACGAGGGGGTCACTGAGCAGCCGGAGATCGCGGCCCAGTTCGAGGAGGTTCACGACTACCTGGAGCTGGATCACGCCGGACTAACGCTGATCCTCAGTCACTACCCCATCGTCCCATACCTCAAGTGCTACAAGCGTAACACGCTCATGCTTTACGGGCACGTACACAACACCCAGGACGAGTGGATCACACGCATCGGACAAAAGCTGAGCATCGAGTCTTTCGAGCTCAAGGCTGAGGATCCGAACTCAAACCGTAGCAGCCTGGACGTGAGCCGTCACCCAAACACCTTCGCCATGATCAACGTGGGCGTCATGATGCCCTACATGGACTGGCGACCACAGCCCATTCACAAGCTACTCGAGGCAGCGCACCAGCTCAAAGAGGAGACTAAAGCAGCCAGCCTGGAAGAGCTCATCGCAGAGCTGCGGACACACATCTAGTCCGCAGCAAGGAGGACACAATGAAGAAACCAGTCATCGCCATCGTTGGCGTTATCGTCGCACTGCTCGTTTTGCTCGGCATTAGCGCAGCGGGCTCCTACAACTCAATGGTTGGCGCCCAAGCCGACGTTGAGGCGGCACAGTCCAAAATCGACACTACCCTGCAGCGTCGCTACGACCTCATTCCGAACGTCGTCGCAACCGTAAAGGGCTACATGGAGCACGAGTCCCAGGTATTCACAGACATCGCTAATGCCCGCGCCCGCATTGGGTCTGCATCAAGTGCAGACGAGACCAAGGAAGCGCAGGGAGAGCTTGACTCGGCAATCTCTCGCCTCTTGGTGCTGACGGAGAACTATCCACAGCTCAAGGCCGACACACAGACCTCTGCATTGATCGCAGAACTGGAGGGCACTGAGAACCGCATCTTCGTTGCCCGCAACGACTACAACGCTGTAGCCAACAGCTACAACAAGAGCATCCGCCGCTTCCCGCGCAACATCTGGGCAGGAATCTTCGGCTTCGAGACCGTTGACCTGTATGAGGCACAGAAGGGGGCTGAGAACGCACCCAAAGTCAGCTTCGACTAGAGAGGACGCAACGCCATGAGAAGTTGGACTAGACTACTTGCAGTCGCTGGGCTAGCACTGGGCCTGGCGGGATGCAGCCGAACTCACATTATGACAGCCGAGGCACAAGGAGTGCCCGCTATGTCTGTCAGTCAGATACCGGACAAGTCAATCGACTCGACAGTTTACGACCCAAACGACTACCTGAGCGCCGAGACCGAGGAGCACATCGACAAGCTCAACGAGGGTTGGGCTGCTGGTGAGGAGCGCTTTCAAATGGGGGTAGTCGTCGTGGACTCACTGGCAGGTGATCTGGAGGAGACATCTCTAGCCATCGCCCGCAAGTGGAAGATCGGCTTCGGCGACACAAACCGCGGTGCCCTCTTACTTGTCGCAGTCGATGACCGGGAGTACCGCATCGAGACATCAGATGAGGTGGCGACCGTCGTCACTGACTCGATTGCCCGCCAAATCCAGGACGAGGCCAAAGATGAGCTTCGTGCCGAGGACTACGATGGTGCGGTCACAGAGATGGTGGAGCGAGTTGGTTCCTACTACACCACGGGCGAGCTTCCAGAGAACACGGGAGAGGACGACGAGAGCGACATCTTCCTCATCCTCACCTTCCTGGCCCTCATCATCATCGCAGGAATGATTAACGGAGGCCTAGGTGGCGGCTTCTTCATGGTCCACACCGGCAGCGGCTCATCTGGACGCGGTGGCAGCAGTGGTGGTTCGTCCGGCGGTGGATCCTGGGGTGGAGGAGGATTCTCGGGCGGAGGCTCAAGTGGCTCATGGTAGCCATTGACCTCTTCTCCCGTGAGCAGACCACCCCACCGACTGTCACTCTTTCAGTCCGGGTGGGCTTAGTCGCCCTCGCGGCAAGCATCGTCCTCATCTGTTACAGATACAGGGACAGGGTGGCTACCCGCTGGATTCTGCGAGTCCTGCAAGTGTCGCAATTGTCCCCTTATTTTCAACTGTACCCGGACAAGGCAAACAACATCCGGACATACCAGTTCAGCTGGACACCCCTTGAGTCAACCCAGCTGGACGAGTTAGTCCGTCCCTACATCTAAGAGGAGCCCCCGGGCTCTTTTCTTGTGCACTCGTCGCCCAGGCTCTAATTGGCCCGTAATACGCTGGGCACATGCCCACAGAGAAGGAGGTGGCCTCATGGCTATAACACATACAGGCGGGGAGTCCCCGCACGCGACACTGGCTCTTGTCCTATATCAAGCACAGGAGGTGGAGGGACTCAAAGCTTTCACTAGCGCCATTGCACAAGACATGGCCGACAGGTCCTATCTCGGTCGCGGCATCTCCCTGTCTTTAACAGAGACAGGCCTAGTGGCTCGTCCAGATTCTATCGGTCTTAGCGGACAGGTCTGGGTTAAAGCCCAGCTAACAGATCACTGGATGACCACGAGCTTTGGCGACCCATACGTTAACGTCGCCTTGGACTGCTTTTACGGGCGAGATCACACCAACAGGGTCTCCAACAGCATCGTGGCACCCAGGGAGCAACTTGCCAATCGGCTAGAGTCCCATATCCTGAGGCTATTGCAGGAGCAGGGGAAATACCAGCTCTACCGCATTGGGATGCTCCCCTGACTGTCCTTAAGACAGGGCGGGGTGCCCCACCAACACTGAGAAGGAGGTACACAGCTATGGCTGTAACACATAAAACCGAGGAGACAACTCTCGGCCCAGACTTGATCTTCGCCAAGGCGGAGACGACGCAGGACGAGGTCGCACTGCTTCAGCGATGGATTGCCTATCAGGCCGAGAGGATGGCAGCGCATCGTCAGCGAGTTAAGATCCTACCACTCTGCACCGATTCTGAGGGACGCTTGTCTCGCTCTGGGCATGAGGTCGGGCAACTCCACATCCTCTTGGGTGGAGTGAGTAGCACGCAACCGCGCCCGCGGATCAGCTTTTATATCCAGGGCCCTAGCGGCAACACGACGAGTGGACTTGGTTCGCCAAACAATAGCGACCGGCTCTTCCAAGAGATTGTGTGGGCTCGTCGCGTCACACTGGCTCGCATAGAGTCCGGCCTGTCTTAGATCAAGAGAAAAGGACCCCGCAGGGTCCTTTTACTGTGCCTACAGATGTCCGTGGATGCCGATGATACGGTCCAGGATCTGAGCTACGGCTTCCATGTCCATCTCGTGGATGTCACGGATCACCGTGGCTGGAACAAGTCCAGTCTGGGCGAACTTAAGATAGCCCTGACGGATGGCCTCGTGATGCTCCAGTGACTTGAGGTCGTTGGAGTCCAACTCTCGACCAGTGAACTCCAATCGCTCACGATTGAAGGCTGGATCGGAGTCCAAGATGATGACGTGGTCCGGCAGGCTGAAGTCCGGATCCACCACCCTGTTGAGGTAGAGGATGCCGTCAATGCCCAGCTGTCCACCGCCCTGATAGACGATATTGGAGACGACGGAGCGATCCGTCACCACCAAGCGATGCTTGTTTGGCAGGTAGATGGTGTGGTTGAGCCGCGCCCTGTCTTGGGCAAAGGCGTAGGTCTGCAAGATGGTGGGCTTGGCGTAGACCTCCTCCTTGTTGGGCAACTTACCCTCTGCCGCAACAACGGCGTTCGGGTAAAGGGTTTGGATGAAGCCGATCAGAGTCGACTTACCGACACCTTCACCACCTTCGATAGCGATGCGCATGTGTGTCCTCCTTCTACTAGGCCACTTGGCCTGTATTTAGTGCAGCTCAAGTATAGGTCTGAGGACCCTTGACTAGGCGCCACCATTATGCTATGATGGAGAGGTGGGGCACCCCGCCCTTCAAGAGATAAAGACTCGGGAGACTAGCTCTGGGGCCCCGTTATACTTGGCCTGTATTAAGCCGGCCACAACGGCCCGAGCTAGAAGGAGAGAACACATGAAGATAACCCAACGCATCCGCGTCACCAAGCAGAACTACGCTAGTGACTCTGGCGACTACTTCATCTACCGCGTGACACCCCTTGGGCAGATCCAGATGAAGCGCCACCCAATCTACCGCCAATTCAGCGTCATCTCGCGCAGCTCACTCATCCTCGACGAGGAGTACGATGCTGAGCTTGAGGTACGTGTGAAAGGCGGAGCTAACGAGTACGAGGTGACTCGCATTCACTTCAACTTCCCCACCTCACCACGTGAGCAGTGGGAATTCCTGGCGCGCTACTGCGCCAATAACAGCGCTAAGAAGCTGTTTAAGAGACTTAGCCTCGAGTTCAGCGCAGACGTAGCTATTCTGGACTTGTTCCAGGACAAGACGCGTCGAGAGGAGATCCAAGAGTCTCTGATCGTCTACGGGCTGGACACCAAGTTCGAGGTCATCTCGACCCGCATCGGCAACATGCAAGCCGCAGCCCAGTTCGTGGCAGCCTTGCCTGCAGCTATTGCAGACGAGTTGACAGACCACGAGGCTGAGAAGCTGGCCGGCATCGTCAAGAACAACCCGGACCTATCCGCGGCTGAGTTTTTGGACGACCCATGGCTTGCCATGCACATCGAAGGGTTCGGCTTCAAGCGTGTCGACGGTCTCCGCGCCAAGCTACACAAGGCCGACCCAACCAACCCGGCATACGCTGAGGACAATCGCTTCCGAGTGTATTACGGAGCTTACGACGTCTTAGAGAACCGCGTCTTCCGTCAGGGACACACCTACGTCACGACCTACGAGTTCAAGTCACTCATGGTCCGCGACCTGAAGCTACCTCAGGAGCTGGTGTCCAACTTCGTCGACTACGACTACGCGGGCATCGCCGTCTTCGGCTACTTCCGCATCTACGTTGGCGAGGGCATCATCACCTCACAGCGCATGTACGACGCAGAGCGCCGCATCTACGGCATGATGACTGAGTCCACCCGTCCTGAACCTATTGAAGGCTGGGACAAGGCACTCGAAGTCTACACTCAGGCCAACAATCTGACGCTGACCGACGAGCAGCTGTCCATCTTCAAGTCGGTGAACGAGAACCGCTTCAGCCTCTTGACGGGGCCTGGAGGAACGGGTAAGACCTTCACCGTCGCAGAGTTGATTCGCTTTGCCAAGTCACGCGGACTCAAGGTGGCCCTCATGGCTCCAACAGGTAAAGCCGCGCAGGTCCTTAAGTCCTACGCTGGACACAAGGCTCACACCATCCACAGCGCCTTCAACATCCAACCAGGTAAGCTAGGCGGTGCTGGCACCGTGCCGAAGAGCAAGCCAGATCTAATCGTGATCGACGAGTTCTCCATGGTGGACTCAGAGTTGCTTGGAGACATCCTGGCGACTTACGAGGCTGCCGGCGAGGATCTACCACGCCTGCTCTTCATCGGAGACGAGAACCAGCTACCATCTGTTGGTGCGGGGAACCTGCTCCACAGCTTCATCAAGTTAAGGCTCGTGGCTCTTACCCGCCTGACCAAGGTCTTCCGTATCAAGTCGACCCTGGGCGGCATCACGCAGCTGACTGAGGGACTGCGCAAAGGAATCTTCCCCTTCAAAAACAACGACGGGAAGATCTTCCCGGTGGAGAAGGACTTCTGGGGCTGGCACACGCCGGATCCAACAGACGTCTTCACCCGCACGCTTCAGGCCTACCGTACGATGATCAACCTCGGCATCAACATCGAGGACATCGTCGTGCTCACGCCAAAGAACGATCAGATGACTGGTCAGCGCGAGCTCAACACTCATCTACAAGCCATTGCTCGCGAGAGCTTGGAGTTGCCGATTGAGGCTCCGTGCCACACCATCAACGCCTATGGGACCAAGGTCAACTTCTATGAGGGCGACCTGATCATGTCCCTGGAGAACCAGAAGCTCTTCGTCACCCGCAACAAGAGTGCGACCATCATGGACTTCAGCGACTCCAGCCCAACCCTGGCTGTATCAAATGGAGACGTGGGTCGCGTGACGCACATCGGGCACGACTTCCTCTTGGCAGAGTTCGACGGTACCAGCGTCTTCGTTCAAGACAGCGATCTCAAGAAGTACCAGCTGGGCTACGCCTACACGATCCACAAGTCACAGGGCTCAGAAGCCAAGTACGGGATCATGGTGGCAACTAGCAGCGATGCCTTCCAGCTCAACTCCAACCTGCTCTACACAGGGGCGAGCCGCTTCAAGGAGAAGCTCTACCTGATCGGCGACTTCAACACCATGCGCCAGAAGGCAAAGGTGTTCATCAACCGAGACCGCCGCACCCTCCTCGAGCACTTCGATGAGATGGCGCGGATCGAGTTCTGATCACCCAGCAGGTCCACCCGGGCCTGCTTTTCTTGTAGGCAAGGGGGACTCAACCCACTAGCGGCACCCCTATACTTTGGCTGTATCAAGCACAGGGGTTAGACCCCAACCAACAAGAAGGAGGAAGCCTATGACGAAGCGAATTCCAGGGTGGGTGGTTTATGTCCCCCACCTCAACGCTGCGTACCCCATCGCTTACTGGGTACGCGACTCTGTTGCCGTCACCATCACTGACGACTACGGAAACACCCGCACCGAGACCTACAAGGTCGACGACGTGCATCTCTTCAAGCAGCCAGAGGCTAGCGAGTTCGATATGCGTGGGCTAGCTGTGTCGGTGCTCCTGGAACAAGGTAAGCTGGAGAAGTCTCCGCTCTACCTGCATGCCCAGGACTCCCGCCGCCGTATCAACCGGTTCATGGCCGACACGCTCAAGCAGCTCAAAGGCCTAGAGGGGCACGCGAGAAGTGGCGCCCACACCTACGCGAAGATCGTTCTTCGTGAGCGCATCGTTTCCGAGCAGAAGCTGATCGAGTCCCTGGCGGATCTCAACCACCAGTTCAAGCCTGACGAAGTTAGGCATCTGGTGCGAGTCTACAAGCAGGCTACTCGCCAGTACGCCAAGTTAGACGAGATCCTAGGAGGTGCCTGATGGCTGTAACAGATACAGGCCAGGAAGGCATCGCCTGGGAGACCATCGTTGCCAGTCTGCGCAACATCCATGAGCGAGGCGGCTGGGACATCACACCCCATCCCATGCGCTACGGACAGGAGCTGTTCGTGGTCCTGGACTTGGAGCAGGATGAGCTACAACTAGTCGACGAGCATGATGTGCGTGACCGACCCGTTCTTCTTGAGCTCAGCGCACATACGACAATTGGTGAGCGCTACATGGTCCTCATCGGCGTGTCCGATCTGATCCGACAGGAGATGAGCAACAGGGTCAGCTTCCTAGAGGAGGGGGCCTGGATCGTTAGCGACGTCTTCACCCCCTACCAATTCTGGGCCGATTCGCCTAGCTTCGTAGTGGAGGCGACTGCCAAACTCGTAGAGTTGCTGGACAACACGCTCCAGTACGCCCTACCTCAGCTGAGTTAAGAGGCCCCGCGCCTCTTTTTTGATGCAGGCAAGGGGGTTGACAAGCGCCCGCGGGTATGTTACAATAGAGACACTAAGGGCCGGGGCAACGCTCCATCGGCTACATCAATCACAGCACGGGGGTAGACATGACTCAGCCACTAAACATCAGCCGCAACTTCGCCATGGTGCCAGAAGGTACACGACGTGGTAACGGGGACAAGAAGGGCCTCAATATTCCAGAGCCGGTAGGCAACATGACCTTGACGGTTCCACTCGACTTCCTCTTCCGCCAGCGCGAGAAGATGGCAGCACGCAAGGGCAAGTCCATGCTCCTCAACATCTTCACGGGCGTCGATGGTGAGCTTGACCCGATGAAGAAGCGCCTACTCAGCTACGGCCTCTTCGGTAAGCAGGCTCAGACCAATGCCAAGAAGTTCAACGACCACCAGGTGGGGCAGTTCTTCGTCTGGGGACAAAACATGACGGGCTACGAGATCCGCAAGATCGACCAGGCAATGGCAGCACTCTGCCGAGCGCTGGGGGATGAGACTGCTGACGAACGCAACTTCCGCAACTCGGACAAGCTCCAGGCTGCCCTTAATGAAGCCAAGGGGTTCAACTTCGTCGTGGTTGGTCGCTACGAGGACGCTTTTGTTGGGGTAGACGAGGAGGACGACACCAAGGGCTTCATCAACTTGGGCTACGTCAAGTTCGGTACCGGCCGCGTACCAACCATCAGCGCATTTGACCGACCTCAGAAGGACGGCCTCGTTGAGCTCGAGATGGACGGCAAGAAGTACATGGACTACGTCTTGGATACGGACGGCTCCTTCTCGGTGATCACGACGCGGAGTTACCTCAAGGACTTCGCAACCGGTGGCGGAGACGCGCAGAACCTCAAGCTCTTGACTCGCAAGTCAGACGGCAACCAGTTCTGGGTTGTGCAGGTGGCGTCATACACCCGTGAGCAGCTCCCAGGAGACTTCTTTGCCTGCTTCAGTGGCGACACGCTTGAGCTCCTCAAGTCTGCAGACCGCATCAGCTTCGAGTACGGGCTTAAAGACACAGACAGCCGTGTCATCGACGACATCTTAGCCGTCAATAACGGGGGACGCGACGCCCAGATTGCCTTCACGGGCATGATCAGTGACGACGAGTCCCGCATCCGAGTTTACGACACTGAGCCTGACCCTGAGACAGGCAAGGTGCGACGATACGTGACCATGAAGTTGATCCGCGGCACCTTCTTCACGACGCGCCTCCTCTAGGAGGCCTATAATGGTCGCGTAATTGCAAAGCGGGGGAACCCGCATCACTTGGCCGGGGAGAAGCCCGGCACCCACATGTATGAGTGGAGAGGGAGCCTTATGGGCTCCTTTTCTTGTGTCGTCGACCTGGTGCTGAGACGAGCATCCTGAGATCAAGTACGTCTGGCGCATAACCTCTGAGTCGCGAAACGCGCTCAGAATCGTTCTCTCAGAACACCCCGGACTGCATGAGGTACAGGTCGTGGTGCATATTTATGCGGGCTCGACGAGGGCTTGACAAGTCCGCGCGGTCGTGATACAATGGAGACACTAATACGGCGGGGCTAAGCCCCAAAGAAGGAGGTCAACATGACTTACACGACGACGGCAACGATCAAGGAGAAGATGGCTCAGGCGGGCTACTCAACCAACCAGCTCATTAACACGGCTCTCTCGGCTGCCCTTAATACAGGCACGCCGCTACTCATTGAGGGAGCACCGGGTTCCGGCAAGACCTCTATGGCTAAGGCAGTCGCAGAGGCTTTTGGGCTGCCATTCATCCGCGTCCAGTTCTACGACGGGCTTACCGCTGACAAGATCTTGTACGACTACAACTACCAGCGCCAACTGCTGACTATCGAGTCCATCAAGCCAACGCTTGAGTCTGAGTTGCAGGGCAAGGACATCACTGAGGCCATGGAAGTGGCCAGCCACATCGACTTCTACGGCGAGGACTTCCTCATTGAGCGCCCGATCCTCAAGACTCTGCGCTCGGATCAGCAAGTCGTCCTTCTCTTGGACGAGGTGGACAAGGCCAGCGAAGAGTTGGAGTACACCCTGCTCGAGTTCCTGGACGAGTTCTCCATGACCATCCCGCAGTACGGCACCATCACAGCCAAGCACAAGCCAATCGTCTTTCTGACATCCAACCGCTACCGCGAGCTTAGCGACGCCCTCAAGCGACGCTGCAACTACATCTTCCTCAAGAGCAAGACCGCAGAGGAGATGGCGGAGATCATCACAGCCCAGGCTCAGGTCAACCCAACCGTGGCTGCAGCTGTTGCAGACGTAGTGGCAGCATCACGCAACCTCAACCTGACGCAAACTCCATCCATTGCAGAAGCTGTGGGCTGGGCCAAGTTCATCAAGGAGGCCATCGATCACGGTGACAGCGACATGCTGAGTGACTTGGGCGGAAGCCTTGGACACATCGCTAAGGCCGAGGGTGACGCAGACCGTATTAGCAAGAATGGCAAGGCCAAGGAGGCACTCAAAGCTGTATCTGATGCAGCCCTTGTGTCTGTGTGGGACTGCCCAAAAAAGCGTGAGGCCGAGCTAGAGGCAGAGATCGCTAGACTCGGCGTCGACTTCATGAAGGCAGTGGGACGGTTACGTTCGGATGCAGATAAATACATCCCTCTGATAGGGGAGAGTCCACTGGATGACTTGGAGCTTGGGTTTCGAGTGCATCCCAAGGTAGCCGAGTTGCCGGAGTATGCGCCACTTATCGCTGCCAAAAACGAGCTCACGGCCCTCCAGTACCCGCATATCGCCAAGTACCTAACATCAGAGAATGAGATGGGGCTCACAGCGGACGAGATCTTTGAACTCCGACGCCTGGGCAACATAGCATCCAACGCCTCATGGGGTATGGGTGCTAAGCGGCCAGATTTGGCCCCAGAGTTGAGAGACTCCGCGTGGGTCCCGAGCGATCAGGACAACCCCTTCTTCAGCCAGCTGCAGTACGAGTACTCCCTAGCCGCAAGCGGCGGGCTCGTTACCCTTCCAGACTCGATTTCGAATACAGAGCAGATCAAGCTGGCTACTCTGTGGGGAGTTCTTACCCCGATGGAAAAGCTTCAAGACGACGAGGGCCGTGTTGACGACAGCCGCATCACCAACGGGCGATTTGAGTTCATTGTGAGCCACTGGCTTCAAGACGACGAGGATCAAGATGACGACGAATAACGGCGCACCAATCGGTGTGCCTCTTTTTATGGGCTTGACAAGGGGGCCTCGGTCATGTTACAATGGAGACAACGCAAAGGAGGCGCCAATGATACAACACCTGACCGGCCTTGTCGATCACCTTAACCGCATCGGCTACGCCATCCCAACAGACAAGATCACCTCGCTCCTGCAGTTCATGCAGGCAGAGGGCCTACCGCTCCAAGACGAAGACGCGGTCATCACTGCCATGCAGGTCATCTTCGCCCGAGACGAGGACGAACAGGATGCTCTACCGGACCGGGTTCGCGAGTACTTGTCTAACAAGGACAAGGTGGAGCGACTACGTGCCCAGGTGGAGGAAGAGAAAATCAAGCACCAGGAGCGACTCAAGCGCCTGGAGGACAAGTCCCAGCAGATCGAAGAGCAAGACGACGAGGCTGAGTTCAAGGCCATTGCCAAGGCAACTGGACGCCGCCTCAAGTCTAAATCTAAGACAGGCACTGGGATGAGCTCACAGCTCCAGCATATACTGAGTGGCAAGCTGGACGATCTGGACCAGTACGTCGAGACCGAGGACCTCAAGAAACTCTCCAAGCAGATGGAAGAGGCGATCCTCAAGAACGACATGGCCGAGTACGAGCAGAAGGCTAAGGACTACGAGTTGGTTACCTATCTGGCTAAGCAAGCGGCCAAGGCCAAAAAAGCAGACAGCAATGCCGATCACACGGTGCTGATGGATCAGACGATGCTGATGTTTGTGGCGCTGCAAAGACAAATCCAGCAGCAAAACGAAATGCTGGCACGGCAGAACGCGATGCTGGAGACAGTGCTGTCCGAGTTGGGCGTGAAGGAACGCGGCACCAAACCGGAGCTGCGCGCGGTCGGCTGACGCGACGCCGATGGGGAGACGAACCGGGCCGAGTTCCCGGTTCGATCATCAAAGCATCGAAACCAAGGGACACAGCAATGAACCTCCAAGCCGTGAGAAGAAGACTGCGCAGTGCCGGGCACGACGAATCAGCCATTGAGGAAATGATCGACCGCCTGGCAGACGAGCAGGTTCAGGAAGAGAAAGACCGCGCCATTGAGGAAAACAAGCGGTCTCTGGAAGCTGACGGGTATGACCTGGAGGCGCTGGAGCGTGACAACCCCTACAACCAGTGGATGTACCAATGAAGCGGCAAGAAATTCCCTACCGCATGCCTGACGGAAGTACCAACTGGCTGCAGCCCGGCAGCCAGGCGCACCAGCTGCATACGGAGGGTAAGACCAAACAGCTGGCTGACCACATGAGGGATGTGCAGCGGCGCCACGACGCCCTTGCCAAGCCCTGCGCTCTCCCGAGCGGCGGCTTCAAGCGTGGCGAGTTGATTGTCATTGA
>ERZ650312.180-NODE-180-length-33103-cov-19.657982_pt1 | contig 33103 bp, 29 predicted proteins | sample MGYA00376248_ERZ650312 | MGnify/ENA primary metagenome ERZ650312 (study PRJEB26733, sample SAMN07839316) | wastewater metagenome | biome: urban; feature: wastewater treatment plant; material: waste water | place: USA: North Carolina | collected 2016-07-28 ... | reverse complement strand
GTTACAGTCAACAGTTTTCAAGACTGCCGCAATCGACCACTCTGCCAACTCTCCAGAAACGATTATCTCGTTTTCAGTGGTGCAAATATAGAACCTTTTTAAATTCTGACAAAATTATTTTTTTAGATTTTTCTACATTTTTTATAACGCATTAATTTTCAACATCAAAAATTAATTGCCTGCTGCCTGAAAACCTAATATTACTGCTATAATTCCTAAGATTATGCTCAATAAAACATAAGAAATAAGCACGATATAATTTTGATTTTGTAATAAAGAATAGTTTTCTGCTGCGAAAGTAGAAAAAGTGGTAAAACCTCCACAAAAACCTGTAATCAATAGAAATTTAAGGGAATTGTCTACTTTAATAAAATAAGACGAAAAAAGACCTATTAAAAAGCAGCCGATGAGGTTTACCAAGAATGTTCCGAGAGGAAAACTCCCAATAGAAAGGAATTTGGAAGTGTAAAACGATACCAAATACCGCATTACACTCCCTAATCCGCCTCCTAAAAATATGTAAACTAAGGTTTTCAAAGAATTATTCTAATTCTGATAAATAACGTTCAGCATCTATGGCTGCCATACAACCAGAACCTGCTGCTGTAATCGCTTGTCTGTAGATGTGGTCTTGTACATCTCCTGCTGCGAAAACACCCGGTAAATTGGTTTTAGAAGATTTTCCTTCGGTGATGATGTAACCGTTTTCGTCTAAGGTAATTTGGCCTGCAAAAACATCAGTATTCGGTTTGTGACCAATCGCGATGAAAATACCGTGAACGTCTATTTTAGAAGTTTCTTGCGTTTGGTTATTGATGACCACTGCTCTTTCTACTAAGCTATTTTCGCCTTCGATAGCAATTAATTCATGATTGAATTTCACTTCGATATTTGGTGTATTGTTTACCTTGTGAATCATTGCTTTAGAAGCTCTGAAATGGTCTTTTCTTACCAACATGGTTACTTTGTTACACAATTTAGAAAGATAAGTCGCTTCTTCTGCTGCAGTATCTCCTGCTCCTACTACGATTACGTCTTTGCCTCTGTAGAAAAATCCGTCGCAAGTAGCACAAGCAGAAACTCCACCTCCAGAATATTTTTTCTCATCTTCTAAACCTAAATATTTTGCAGTAGCTCCTGTAGAAATAATCACTGTTTTTGCTAAAATTTCTTTTTCGCCTGCCCAAAGTTTATGAACACCCCCTACTTCTTTAGAAAATTCTACTTTCGTAATCATTTCATAGTGTACTTTGGTTTCGAATCTTTCGGCTTGTTTTTGCAAATCCATCATCATTTCAGGACCTGTAATTCCGTTTGGATAACCTGGGAAGTTTTCTACTTCGGTGGTAGTCGTCAACTGACCTCCTGGCTCTAAACCAGTGTATAATTCAGGTTTTAAATCTGCTCTGGCTGCATATATAGCAGCAGTATAACCAGATGGTCCAGAACCTACAATCACGCAATCTAATATATTATTTTCCATAGAATATAAGGGTTGTTATTTTTTGAGTTGCAAATTTCGTGAATTTTATTGTTTTGATGATGATTCGCTGATGAATTTTTTCAATGAAAACTATTTTTGATTTGATTTTCCAATTTTGAAAATTTTTATATGATTAAAAGTTGAAATTAATGTTTCAATGGTCTTTTCTTAATCATTCCACCTTTGGTATCTTTTACCGTGTGCATCACCACGAATGCGGTAGGCGCAATTTTCTCTAATTCCGTGGTCAGTTTGCTCACTTCTAAACGAGTAATAACCGTAAAAATAATATCGCTATCTTCTTTCATTCCTCGTTTTCCAAAACCTTTTTTACCATTATAAACGGTAACTCCTCTTCCTAATTTATTGTAAATCATTTCTTTAATCTCTTCACATTTTGAAGAAACGATGGTTACTCCGATGTATTCTTCAATTCCTTCTACAATAAAATCGAGTGTTTTAGAAGCTGATAAATACGTAATCATGGAATACAAAGCGATTTCTACGCCTAAAAAGTACGCTGCAGCAGAGAAAATCATTACATTGATGATGATGATCACGTCTCCAATAGTCGTCCCTAATTTTTTACTTAAATATAATGCTAGAACTTCAGTTCCATCAATTACAGCACCTCCTCTAATAGACAAACCGATTCCTGCTCCTAAAAAGAAACCACCAAAAACCGCCACTAGAATATTATCATTGGTTACATTCGGGAAGTTTACGTTGGCTAAAACCAATGCCAAACCACCAATTGCAAGCGCTGTTTTTACTGCAAAATTGATTCCCACCGTTTTGTGCCCCATAATAATGAAAGGCAAATTGATAAGCGGAATTAAGTAATAAATCGGAATTTCCGTCAATGCTGAAACCAACAACGAAATCCCTGTTGCGCCACCATCTATAAATTTATTGGTCAAAAGAAATCCTTTGAAACCGAAACCTGCAGAAAATACACCGATGGTGATGAGTAAAAAATTTTTGAATTCGTTTCTTAGGGAAACCAAAATATTATTTTTGGTTTTAATGACTTTGTACCGACTGGTATCTGCTTCGCCTTGTAAACGAAGAATGAGTAAAATGATTTGTTTCCAGATATTTTTAATCATTTTTAGCTTTTGATTTTATCAATGTTTACAATTTTGTAGACCATTTCTTTTAAGAGTTCACTTTCCTCCATATTTACCGCGCCTAGACCTTTTGATTTCAAATCAATTTCTCTCAAAACGGAGATAACTCTGGTCGAAAATTTCAACGGATAATTTCTCGCCGCTTCTGCATAATCTTTCACAAAATAAGGATTCACACCCAATGCTGATGCGATGAGACTTTGGCCTTGATTCGCTACGGTATGATACATCACTACATTGCTGAAAAAATTATAGAGATTTCCTATGGTCATGACAATAGGATTGGTTTTGGGATTTTTTCCCATGTAATACGCAATTTTGAAGGCTTGATTGCTGTCTTTTTTTCCGAGTGCTTTTTGCAATTCAAAAACATTAAATTCCTTAGAAATTCCAATGTGCGTTTCTACCAATTTACCGTCTAGAACTTCTCCTTCTTTCAGCACCAATTTCATTTTATTGAGCTCATTGGAAATTCTGGAAAGGTCATTCCCTAAGTAATCTGCCAATAGTTGAGCAATTCCTGGCGCTAGTTTTATTTGAAGGTTTCTAGCTTCGTCTTCTATCCATTTCGCCAAGTTATAATCTTTTACAGGTTCGCTGTGAAAGAGCATATTTGCTTTGTCCAGAACTTTGAACACTTTTTTTCGGCTGTCTACTTTTTTATGCTTGTGTGCAAAGACCAGAATGGTAGATTCCACAGGATTTGTGGCGTAGTTTTCTAAAATTCTAGATTCGTCTTCATTTAATTTTAAGTCTTGTGCTTCTTTTACGATGATGAGTTGCTTGTCTCCCATCATAGGATACTGTCTAGAAAGTGCCAAAATATCATTATAATTGGTATCTTTGCCATAGACTACCGTTTGGTTAAAAGCTTTTTCGTCTTCTGTAAGCACATCATTTTCTAATGCTTTTACAGCTGCGTCTATAAAAAAAGCTTCTTCGCCATGGAAAAAGTAGATGGGTAAAAATTCCCTATTTTTAATATGTTTGAAAATCTGTTCTAATTCTTTCATCTGAATGCAGCTGCCGAAATTAAATTTTAAAGAAGATTTTGTTTTTGATATCAAGCGAGACAAAGATACGTTTTTTATTTATGATATGGTAAGGAAATCTTGGTTGGTTCTCACTCCTGAAGAGTGGGTAAGACAGCATTTCGTACACTATTTCACTCAAGTAAAAAAGTATGCAAAATCTGCATTAATCCTAGAAAAAAAACTAGAATTAAACGGAACGATTAAGAGAATAGACCTCTTGATTACCGAAAAAACAGCTCCTAAAATTTTGGTAGAACTCAAAGCACCGCACATTACCCTTACCGAACAAACTTTTGAACAAATTGCAAGATACAATTCGGTGATTGGTGCTGAAAAAATTATTTTGAGCAATGGTTTACAGCATATTGCTGCGAGATTTGAAAACGGAAACTATCATTTCGAAAATGTAGAATTTTAAAATAAGAAAAACATGAATATCAAAAATATCATCTTTGATTTTGGCGGAGTGGTTATGGATTGGGACCCGCGTTATTTTTTCAGAGATTATTTCAATGACGACGAAAAAATGGAATATTTCTTGGGAAATATCGCTACCAATGAATGGAATGCGGAACAAGACCGAGGCAGAAGCGTAGCTGAAGCCAATGCTTTGCTCATTTCTAAGCATCCAGAATGGGAAAAAGAGATATTGGCATATTATGAAAACTGGCACATCATGTTGCGTTCAGACATTCCAGAAAACGTGAGTGTTTTACAAAAATTAAAAGGAAAATATGAACTTTTCGGGCTTACGAATTGGTCGGCAGAGTTTTTTCCTTACGCTTTGGCGAATTATGAATTTTTCAATGTTTTTGAAGGGAAAATTGTAGTTTCTGGCGAAGAAAAACTCATCAAACCGAATCCTAAAATTTGGGAAGTTCTCCTCGACCGTTATCAAATAAAAGCCGAAGAATCTGTTTTTATTGACGATAATTTCCACAACATCGAAACGGCAAAAAGTTTAGATTTCATTACAGTTCATGTGAATGAAAACATGAATTTAGAAACCGAACTTAAAAATTTAGGTTTAGATTTTTAAATTTATCAAAAACATATTCCATCAAAAAAGTCACATCGTGATGATGTGACTTTCTATCTTTTATTTTAAAAATTTTACAAGAAAATTTTAGTTTCTTCTTTTACCGTACACAGTACGATGCTGCTGTGATAATCTCCGATGTGTGGATAATTGGTAAATGTTTTTTCTACAAAATCATTGTATTCTTTGATGTTTTTGGTCACAATTTTAATCATATAATCATACACTCCAGAAACACTCACTACTTCTACTATTTCAGGACATTTGTTGAGTTTTTCTTCAAAATCCCTTAAGATTTCCACTGATTTATTTTTGATGGTTACGTTGCAATACGCCACCAGTTCATACCCTACTTTTTCTCTATCTACGATGGCTACATATTTCTTGATGATTCCATTGTTTTTGAGAGACTTTACTCTTTCGTAAGTGGGTGTGAAAGATAAACCAATTCTTTCTGCCAAATCTTTGATGGCAATCGTGTTATCTTCTTGCAGAATATTGAGGATTTTGTAATCTAACTTATCGAGTGACTTCATAAATTTTATCTAAAAACGAAGTCAAAAATAAGAATTATTTTTAAAATATCCTGTATTTTGGAAGTTTGACCATAAAAAAAATCTATAAAAGGTATTTTGTAGATTGATATTTTTTAACGCAAAGGCGCTATTTTATTCTTTTATTATTCTCATGTTTTTAAGGCGCTATGTTTTAACAAAGTTAAAACAAGTGATGTCTGATGGATGAAATTAAGATCTTTTGAGGGATTCTAAAAATCGAATCACTTTGCTGTTAAAAACGTGTGGAGCATCTACATTGACTACGTGACCGCAATTTTCTATCACCAATAAACTCGATGATTTTTCGTGGTTTTTTACCACTTCTTTTACCGAAGGCAAAAACATATAATCTTCTTCTCCCATCACATAAAAAGTGGGAATATTCAGTTCCTTTTGTCTGAACCAACGCAGAACTGGATTGATTTCTGCAGTCAATTTAAACCACTTAATAAACTCTTTTTGGTATAATTTCTTTGCCTCATTGATAAATAGATTTCGAGAAGATTTATGGTTTTTCTTCGGCATAATAATGAAGGCAAAGAGACGATACAAAACCAAATATGGTAAAATGTATTTAAAAATATTGCCAATTTTCATTAAAATCTGTGAACGGAAATTCATTTTCAGAATGGCTCCTCCCATTACCATCGATTTCACTCGTTCTGGGCGCATTTCTGCCAACTGACGAATCACAATAGACCCTAGAGAAATCCCCACAAAATGAGAACTTTTGATTTTAAGATGGTCTATGACTTCTAAAATATCGTGCGCAATAGATTGAAAGGTGTATTTCTTAGCCTTTAATTTATTAGAACTTCCGTGACCTCGTAAATCGAGCAATAAGACATTAAATTTCTTCTGAAATTCGCGGATTTGTTTGAACCAAATAGAGGAACTTCCTCCCGCTCCATGCACAAAGGTCACCCATTCTGCACTTTCAGAATTTTGATAAATGGTATATGAAATCAAATTTTTAACTTTTTTACAAAAATATAATATTATGCAATCAATAGAATTAATTTTTTGTGAATTTTTATCGCTTTTATCAATAAAAAATCCTTCTCAAAATTATTTTCCCCTTCCCTAAAGGGTGTAATTTTGAATACTTTATTCTTCTCTATTCACCAAATCCATAGAAAAAGCAGGCAAACAGATGGCTAAATATTCACATTCTTCTTCGAAAGGGTTGCTGTAACGAATTCTTGCCCCTTTTTGGATTAAAATGCTTTGTCCAGCTTCTAAAACTACTAATTCCCCATCTATTTCAAACTGTTTTTTCCCTCTGATGATGATGGTAAATTCATCAAATTCTGGCGTTTGATGCGGTTCGCTCCAATGTGGTGGCGCAATCATGTGTGCAATAGAAATTTCTGAATTCCCTGTAGAATTTCCCCAATGTTCTTGAATTAATTTACCATCTGTAGTAGGAACTACAAAAGGATTTTTCTGAATTTTATATTTTCTAGACATTATTATATGTAATAAGTATTTATGTTTTTCTGATCTTTATTTTTTATTTTATCGAGCAAAGTATTTGCAGCCATCATTCCCATTTTTATTCCATCATTCTTTTGAAATTGAAAATGAGGATTAAGATACTTAGGAAAAATCCCTTCACTAATTGCCATAACTTTATAAGATTTTGCGCTTAAACCTTTCACTTTAAGTGCATAATTAAGCCCAGCTAAAGTTTCATCGCTCATTGCAAAAATACCATCAAATTTTTCATATTCTAATATGATTTCTAATTTTTCTTTTACTATTTCAGCGGAATTACAAAAGATAGATTTATAGTTAACATCAGAAAAATTGCTGAGATATTTTTCAAAACTGCTTCTTCTTCTCTCTGTAATTTCTAAATCTTTATTTCCAAAAATGGCTAGAATATTTTTACAATGACTATCAATTAATTGTTTTGCACATTCTTCTGCATCTTTTTCATTATTAAAAACAATTTGATCATATTTTTGCTCTGATAGGCTTTTATCAAAAAGAACAATAGGTATTTCTAAATCATCTAGTTTCTTAAAGTGTGAAAAATCGTGAGTCTGACTTGTAAGCGAGATTAACACTCCATCTACTCTAGAATTAGCACAAGTTTGTAAATTCTCTTTTTCAATTTCTATAGATTCTTCAGAAGAGAGAATAAAAAAGTGATATCCTTCTTTATTTAGGATTGCAGATATTCCCTCTAAAATAGAGGGTATGAAAAACATAGACATTTTAGGAATAATGAGCCCTATTACTTTAGAAGATTTTTTTCTAAAATTTATGGCAAAATCATTGGGAACATAATTGAAGGTTTCAGCAGCCTCTTTCACTCGTTGTTTTACTGCCTCACTTATGTCAGGATGATTACTTAACGCTCTAGATACTGTAGATGTACTAATTTGAAGTAAATCTGCTAAGTCTTTTATCGTAATTCTCTTCATTTTGGAAAGTTAAGTAAAGTTTTGGTAAAAATAACAGCAATAATATTAATAAAATTATGTTAAAATAATGTTAAAATTTGATAAAATTATGTTAAAATTTGATAATATTTTAAAAAGTTATCCACTGCAAACGTTTGTGCAAACGTTTGAAATTAACATTTAGTTCATATTAACAAAATTGCTATTTTTTACGATACAAAAAAAAATAGATTTACAGCATACAAAAAATAAAAAAATGAAAATACAAACTACTCAAAGAAAACTATTTACCGTTACTGCTCTTTCTATAGGAGCAATAATGTTTGCACAAGAGCAAGATTCTCTTAAAACTAAAACTATTGATGATGTAGTTATTACTGGTAATGCAAATCCTAAAGCATCAATTAAAACCTCTACGTCTATTTCTACATTAAAGATGAAAGAGATTATTAATGCAGCACCAAGAACAACTGCAGAAATTTTTCGTACAATACCAGGAATCCGTGCAGAATCTTCTGGTGGTGAAGGAAACTCTAACATTACGGTAAGAGGTGTACCTGTATCTGCAGGAGGTTCTAGATATTTATTAATTCAAGAAGACGGTCTACCTGTATTACAATTCGGAGATATCGCTTTTGGAACTCAAGACCAATTTACAAGATTTGATTCTTTTGTTTCTAAAGTGGAAGCTTTAAGAGGTGGTTCTGCTTCAGTTTTTGCAAGTAATTCTCCAGCTGGTATCATCAACTTCATCACAAAAACCGGCGAAAAAGAAGGAGGAAGCATCACTCAACAATTAGGCTTAAATTTTAAAAATTATAGAACTGATTTTGATTATGGAACACCAATTGGTGAAAACACTTTTATAAGTTTAGGTGGTTTTTATAGAGTTGGCGATGGACCAAGAAAAACAGGTTTTACTTCTAATAATGGTGGACAATTCAGAATGTCATTTCTTAAAAAATTTGAAAATGGAAGTTTTAGAATTTATGGAAAACTATTAGATGATAGAACAGCCGCATATATGCCAATGCCAATGAAAGTTACAGGAAGTAACTCTGATCCAAATTGGGGTTCATTATCTTCATACAATGCCTTAACTGGAGCTATGCAAACTATAAATTTAACTAAAGACTTCACAATGGGTGGAGATGGAAACATCTTGTCAAGCAATATATCAGATGGAATGCATTCTGTAAGTAAAACCATTGGTGGAGAGTTTAATTATGATTTTGGAAATGGTTGGAAATTATCAGAAAAAGCTAGATTTTCTGCTAATAGCGGACAGTTCATTGCGCCTTTTCCTGCAAGTGTAGGTTCATACAATGATATTATCTCATCTGTTTCTGGTTATAATTCTGCAGTTTATGCAGGCACCAATACTGCGGCATCTACTTCTGGAACATACATGCTTATGCACTTGTTTAATACTAAATTGAACAATTTCAATAATTTTGTAAATGATTTCAATTTGTCTAAAAAATGGGACGGTGTAAAAGTAAATGCTGGTTTATATAAAGGCATTCAAAACGTTAGTATGTCTTGGCTTTGGAATTCTTATCTACAAGAAGTTTCAGACAATAATGCGAGAATGATAGATGTAAAAAATGCTTTAGGACAGAGTTTATCACCAAACGGTCTACTTGCTTATGGCGTTCCAGCTTGGGGCAATTGCTGTACTAGAAATTATGACACACAATATGATGTTACTGCTCCTTATGCACAAATAGAAATCAATGCAATAGAAAAACTAAGCCTAGATTTCGGAGCAAGATATGATATTGGTAATGTTACAGGAAGTTTTGCTGGTGGAAACGGACAAACTGCTGCTATAGACATGAATGGAAATGGAAACATTGATCCTAATGAACAAAAAGTAGCTACAGTAGGAAACAACATTACACCTGTTGATTATGACTATAATATTTTCGGATATTCTGTGGGTGCTAATTATTCTATAAATGAAAAAAATGCTGTATTTGCTAGAATAAGCAAAGGAGGCAGTGCTTCTGCAGATAGAATCTTATTTTCTGGTTATAATTATACAAATACTGATGATCCAGCTTTAGATGCTGTAAAGGTAAACGAAGTAAAACAATTAGAAGGAGGTTATAAATTAAGAGGTGCTGGTTTTTATCTAAATACTACCTTGTTTTATGCTAATACTTTAGAGGCTAATTATGAGGCTACTACTCAAAGAAAAACAGAAAACGATTATCAATCTGTAGGTGTAGAATTAGACGGTTATTACAGACTTAACAAAACTTTTGAAGTAAGAGGTGGTCTTACCTATACAAATGCAGAAATTAAAGACGCTATAGATAAAACCATCGTAGGAAACACACCTAGAAGAACACCTAAATTAATGTACAACCTAAACCCTAATGTGAATTTAGGAAAAGTAAGTACCGGCTTCTTTTTAATTGGCGCTTCCAAAGCTTATGCTCAAGATAATAACAGCTTAGTTATGCCATCATACATGGTTGTAAATCCTTATCTATCTTATCAATTTACTAAAAATTTAGGCGCTAGTATTAATGGAAATAATATTTTTGATGCTATAGGCGTTACTGAGGCAGAAGAAGGATCTATCCCAACTAACGGAATTGTAAGAGGAAGACCATTACCAGGCAGAAGTTTAAGTATGAGCTTAAAATTTGACTTCTAGAATTAGTTTTTTCACACATATATATTGGTGGGGCAATTTTCTCAAAAAATTGTCCCACCTTAAAAAAATTAACAATGAAAAAAGAGTTTCCGAAAATAAGTTTCTGGCAAATATTCAATATGAATGTGGGCTTTTTTGGCATACAATATAGTTTTGGTTTACAACAAACTGCTGTAAACCCAATCTATTCATTTTTGGGAGCACATGCAGAACAACTTCCTATACTTAATCTAGCAGGACCGGTTACTGGTTTAATTGTTCAACCCTTAATTGGTGCTATTTCAGATAAAACTTGGTCTCCAAAATGGGGAAGAAGAAAACCTTTCTTCATGATAGGAGCTTTATTTTGTAGTCTTGCCTTATTTGCTTTCCCTTTCAGTAAAGAACTTTGGATGGCTGCAGGTTTATTGTGGATTTTAGATGCTGCAAACAATACTGCAATGGAACCTTACCGTGCTTTTATTGGCGATAAACTTCCTGAAAGCCAACAGACCTTTGGATTTCAAATGCAGAGCTTATTCGTAGGAGCAGGAATAACATTGGCCAATTTATCTTTATTTTTCTTTCAAAAATTATTTGGTGAAAGTACCGAAACCGGCATTCCTACATGGGTTTATTATTCGTTCTTTATTGGTGCGTTCTGTTCCATTGCATCGGTTGGCTGGTCTGTGTATAAAACTCCAGAAAATCCTCCTTCAGAAGAAGAATTGGCAAAATTAAAATTAGAAAAAGAACACAGTAATTTCTTTACACCATTCATAGAAATTGCAAACGCAATAAAATCAATGCCTAAAATTCTATGGCAATTAGCTTTAGTCTATTTATTTCAATGGTATGCTCTTTTTATTTATTGGCAATTTCTAACGCCAATGCTCAAAAAAACAATATTCGGACTTACAGAAGCAGATGAAATCAAATCTTCTAAAATTTTAGATTTAGCACAAAAAGGAAGTAACGTTCTTTCAACGGATTTATCTTGGGCAAGACAAATTTCTGAATTGGTTCAAAAAGCAGTCGGACAAACTGGACTCATGAACGGAACTTACAACATTGTAACCATGATTACTGCTTTAATGCTGGTTCCGTTAGCAATGAAATTTTCCACCAAAAAAGTTCACGTTGCCGCTCTATTCGGAACTGCGATTGCTTTATTCATGCTCCCTTTCATAAAAAATGAATTTTTTATTCTTTTCCCGATGATACTTTTCGGAATTGGTTGGGCCGCAATTATGGGATTGCCTTATTCTATGGTTTCGCCAGATATTCCTTCAGAAAAACGTGGCGTTTATATGGGCATAATTAATATGATGATTGTAATTCCGATGCTTTTGCAAACCATTTCTTTCGGGTTTATTTATAAAAATTTATTGGGAAGCAATCCTGTGAATGCCATTATTCTTGCCGGAATTTTATTTGTATTGGCAAGTATTTCGGTTAGTTTTATGAAAGTGAAAAAAATCAATGGTCATAGTGAATTGTGAATTAAAAAAGAGCCAAGTAAAAAGTAAAAAGAAACAAGTTTTAAAAATCATTTATCAATTATCAACCATCAATTATACAATATGAAAACCCTTTTCTGCATTGGCGAACTTCTTATAGACTGGATTTCTACAGACATTGATTCTTCTTTAGTAGATTCTGTAAACTTTATAAAAAAAGCTGGAGGAGCACCTGGAAACGCTGCCATTTCTTGTAATAGATTAGGCGGGAAATCTGCATTTGCAGGAAAAGTAGGAAATGATGCTTTCGGAATGTTTTTGAAGGAAACTTTGGTCAAAGAAGATATTGATACAGAGAATTTAATTTTTTCTGAACATCCTACTACTTTTGCTTACGTAAGTATCAAAAAAGATGGCGAAAGAGATTTTATTTTTATGCGTGGTGCAGATGAGTTGCTAGAATTTCATGAAATAAAATTACCACAAGAAAATGCCGTTTTTCATTTTGGTTCAGCAACAGGTTTTTTGGGTGGAGATTTATCTGAAACATACTTTAAAGCACTAGATTATGCCTTAGAAAAAAAATTTTTCATCAGTTTTGATCCTAATTTCCGAGAAGCACTTTGGCCCAATCCTGAAAAATTTATAGAGTTTTCTAAAGATTTCATTTCTAAATCAGATTTAATCAAACTTTCAGAAGAAGAAGCTCTACTCATTTCAGGAAAAAAGGATTTACAAGAAGCCATCGCCACTTTTAAACTAAAGAAAAACGCAATTGTGTGTGTTACTCTTGGCAAAAACGGGACACTCCTCTACTTCCAAGAAAAATTAGAAATTGTACCAAGTATTTCAGTAGAAGCCATTGATACCACAGGAGCTGGAGATGCCTTTATAGGAGCAGTATTAAAGCAAGTTTGTGACAAAACGCCAGAAAGTTATAATGAAATCAAAAACTATGTGAGTTTTGCCAATAAAGTAGCTGCAATTTCTACCACAAAATTAGGTGCTATAGAAGCACTTCCTACATTAGAACAAATATTAAAATATTAAAATATTAAAAATGCAACAAGCCTATAAACTTTCAAGATTATATGCTCTACTAGATAAAAACAGAACTCCAGAATCTTGTTTTCACATAAGACTTGGTTCTAACTTTCCTATTATTTTAGATTTATTTGAGAAACTTTATTCTACTCATCCCTATAAAAAGGAAGCATTTGAGAATCTTATCGAAATTTTAATCAATAGACATCTAGAGCGTTCTGAAGAACAAAAAAAACTAGACCTGCATCGTTCAAAAAATCCAAACTGGTATTCATCTAATGAAATTGTAGGAATGATGCTCTATACCGAAAGATTTAACCAAAATTTTAAAGGATTAGAAGAAAAAATTCCTTATTTTAAAAAATTAGGGATTAATACCCTTCATTTAATGCCATTTTTAGACGTTCCAGAACCCGAAAATGATGGAGGTTATGCTGTGAGAAATTACAGGGAAACCAATCCGAAATTGGGAAGCATGGAAGATTTCGAAAATCTAGCCAAAAACCTTCACCAGAACGAAATGAATGTCATTATGGACTTTGTACTTAATCATTGTGCAGACACTCATCAATGGGCAATAAAAGCTAAAAACGGAGACGAAAAATATAAAGAATATTTCTATTTTTTTAAAGACAGAACAATTCCTGATGCATTAGAAAAAACCATGCTCGAAATTTTTCCAGACACTGCTCCCGGAAACTTCACCTGGTTAGAAGAGCAAAAAGAATGGGTAATGACTCTTTTTCATCACTATCAATGGGATTTAAATTATAAAAACCCTAGAGTTCTAGTAGAAATGATAGACAACATGCTGTTTTTAGCAAATAAAGGTGTAGATATATTTCGTCTAGATGCAGTAGCGTATATGTGGAAAGACATTGGAAGATTTAACCAAAACTTGCCAGAAGTTCACACTCTTTTACAAATTTTTAAAATGTGCGGACAAGTTGTAGCTCCAGGAATTGCTTATATTGCAGAAGCCATCGTAGCGCCAGAAGAAATTGTAAAATATTTTGGGGAAGCTGAAGCAGAAGGTAATGAATGTGATATCGCTTATAATGCTACTTTCATGGCATTAAGTTGGGAAGCTATAGCTTCTGGAAACACTGATTTACTGAGAAAATCAATGTACTCTGTTCCCAAGAAACCTATGAATACCACTTGGATTAATTATGCTCGCTGTCATGATGACATAGGCTTAGGATTTGAGGATAAACTCATTCAGGAATTAGGTAAAAATCCGTTAATGCACAGATTATATATGTTAAGATATTACTGTGACGAACAAGGAACATTCGGAAGAGGAAAGCGTTTTATGCAAGAACCCAACGGAAACGCAAGGCTTTCTGGTTCTATGGCTAGTTTATGTGGTCTAGAGAAAGCTCTAGAAGAAAAAAATGATTTTCAAATCCATTTAGCTCAGAAAAGAATTCATCTTCAGCATGCTATTATTTTAAGTTTAGGTGGGATTCCTATGATCTATAGTGGAGACGAAATTGCTTCTACCAATTTCTACAATTATTTAAATGAAAGTGATAAAAAACACGATAACCGATGGCTTCATCGCCCTATGATGAATTGGGACATAGCCGAAAACCTAGAGAAGTATCCTATTCAAAAATCAGTTTTTGAAAATTTAAAAAAAATGATTTCTTTGAGGAAAGAAATTCCTGCTTTTGCAGACAATAATGATTTAGAATTTATAGACAGTGGAAACAGTCATCTTTTAGTATTTAAAAAAACAGATAAAAAAGGAGAACACGTTTGGGTAATTTGTAATTTTTCTGAATACGAAACCACATTCCCTAGCTGGTTTATTGGTTTAAACAAAAAGGTAAAAAATTTACTTACAGATGAACAGTTCTCCCTGCAGTATCAAAACTTCATAGGAAGATATGATGTACTATGGCTTACATTATCAACTTAAATTTTACTTTACAATTTAATATTTTTCACAAAAAAACCTTTATCACAAGATAAAGGTTTTTTCTATTATTTAGAAGAACTTAGTTTTTTGTACTTGTAATAAGCACCTAATCCTAATGCCGTCATTACTCCAACACTGATATAAACCCAAGCTGGAACCGGAATAGGATCTCCTGCTGCATAAGAATGCAATCCAGAAAGGTAATAATTCACTCCAAAATAGGTCATTACCATACTACAGAATGCGAACATGGTCATTAAGTGGAAGGCGTATCTTCCTCTCAAACCTGGAACTAATCTCATGTGTAGTACAAATGCGTAAACAATGATAGAAATGAACGCCCAAGTTTCTTTCGGGTCCCAGCTCCAGTATCTACCCCAAGATTCATTCGCCCAAATTCCCCCTAAGAAATTCCCAACAGTTAAGGCAAATAAACCAATGGTTAGGGACATTTCTGAAACGATGGTTAATTCTTTAATCGTAGAATGGTCGTGTTTATCAAATGTATTTTTACTTGAAATAATATAGAAAAACAATGAAATTACTGCAATAATCATTGACAAAGCGAAGAAACCATAACTGCTGGTAATAATCGCTACGTGAATAATTAACCAATACGACTTCAACACTGGTACTAAAGGTGTGATTTGCGGGTCTAATTGAGAACCTCCATGCGCAAATCCCATCATGATTACCGCTACCATAAATCCTGCAGCTGGAATGAGTGCATTGGCATTTCTGTACAGCATTAAACCTGCTGAAATTCCCACCCAAGAAATAAATACAATGGCTTCGTAACCATTACTCCAAGGAGCGTGACCAGAAATATACCATCTTGCAATTAATCCTAAGAAGTGAAGGAAATACCCTACTACTCCAATGTAAATGATGAATTTGATGGCCTTGTGTAAAGTTTTATTCGGTTTGAATAGCTCTATAAACCCTAAAACGATTAATAAACCTCCAATGATGGTATAAAAAATCAATAACCAAAAGTTAAGATTTGCTTTGTTCATAAAAACTTCAAGCTTCACTTTGCTCTCATCAGGAAGTACATTTTTACCCCAAGTTTTTTGATATTCTTGAATTTTGGTTAGCGCTTCGTCTGCTTTTGTCCAATCTCCATTTCTAGAAGCATCTACTACGCTGATGAAATAAGGTGCAATAACGTTTTGTGCTTGTGGATCTGCTTTTTGCTCTGCATCTAGCCAAGAGTTCCAAGTATGATTAGGGTCGTTTTGTACAGGAACTACTCTGAAATATTGCCCAGAAAGCAATCCGTAGAATACTTGTACTCTTTCGTTTACAGAAATCACTTCTTTATCATAATTGCTTTGTTCTGCAGGTTTTTTTCTAAAAGCCGTATTGAAATCTTCTTCTAAAATGAATTTCGGCATTCCCATCGCATCGGTTACGAAAAGATTCATCATAGAAGTATAGCCATCTTCGTTGGCTTTGGTTTTTTTCTTCAATTCTTCGCCACCTTTTGTTCCGATTTTGATGATTTTATCATTCATCCAAGCCATTGGATTGATGTTAATCGATAAGAACCACTGGTTCGCATTCAATTCTCCCCATTTTTCTTTTTTGGCTAATTTTCTCAAAACATCTAATGCTTGAGTATTCATCGGTTCAATTCTTCCGTCAAAACCTTGCACGAGAAGATACCCGAATTTATCGGCATGTTCTTTAGAAATTTCAGCATGTACCATTTGTTGAGGCACACTTTGCGGTTGAGCAGTTGGCGCAGCTTCAGCATGAACTTCTCCTTCTTTATGTTGATGCTCTTGAGCATTTAATCCCACCATTGAGAACAATAAAAGGAAAATCGCTACTTTCTTTTTCGCCATGTCTTTTAGAGATTGGTTCAGTTTCCAGAAGTGTGTTCCTTTCCAGAAAAGTGCTACAAACAATCCTAAAAATAAGAATGCATAGCCAATATATGTTACCAAAGTTCCCCAGAAATCGTGGTTTACAGACAGTACGGTTCCTTGTCTGTCTGGGTCAAAACTCGCTTGGAAGAATCTGTATCCTTTGTGATTTAAAACGTGGTTCATATAAATTTTATAAGGCGTTTGTTTGCCTTCGTCTACAATTTGAACGTGTGATTCATACGCAGATGGAGAATCACTTCCTGGGTAAGTTTCCATCACGAAATCATCTAATTTCAAAGCAAATGGAGTTTGATATACTTTCGGACCGAACCCAAGAATGATGTTTAATCCGTCAATTGTCATTTGTTTAAATGCGTTAGGATTTCCCTTTTCTACTGACAAATCGATGGTTTGTTCTGTTTTTGGACCTTTTACCAAAACTTTTAACATGTCAGGAACATTTTGGTCTCTTTTTTTATCTCCAGAATAGGCAATTAGGTTTCCTTTTTTCAATGGTTCCGGAACTACCAATTTTAAATTTTCTATGGTGTAAAGACTTCTTAAAACCAATGGCTGGAATTCATCTTTCTTGGTCACACCAGTCGCTTGAGTTGCCATGGTCATATAATTGGCTTCTACAGGAGTTTTTATGAATAGATTTCCGTTTTCTTGTTTGAATTCTACTGCTCCTTCTATTCCTTTATTGAAAGAAACTAAGAATCCATTGATGCTTTTTACCTCACCAGAACCCAAATAAATATCTTCTCTTCCATTATCATTGGTTGAAACCAAATGAAGATATTCTTTACCTGAATCGCTGACAACTAAACTGTCTTTTTTTCTCTGAATATATTCTAATTGCTCTACCTGAACAAGTTCCCCATGGAAATCATACTTTGCCTTAAATCTGTGTGGAATAATTTTCGCAATGAGTGGTTCTTGAGAAGCCATCATATAAGGAATTTCGGCATAGCTTAAACGGTCGCCACCTCTTTCGATTTGAATTTTAAAGAAATTTTTATCGGTAATGATTTCATTAGAAGTTTCTCCTTCTCTGATGTGCATTTGCCCTTCGTAACTGATGTAACGGGTGATTGCTCCCCCAATAAAAATAAAGACAAAAGCCAAGTGAAACACCAATAACGGCCATTTTTCTCTTTTCCAAAGTCTGTATCTATTAATATTACCAATAAAGTTGAGGATAAGTAAAATCATTACTACTTCGAACCATTTTGCTTCATAGATTAAAGCTTTGGCAGTAGGTGTTCCGAAATCGTTTTCTACAAAAGTGGCATAAGCCATTGCAAAAGCATAAACGAACAATAAAACAGCCATTGTTCTCGTAGAAATCAGAATATTAATCAGTTTTTTCATTATAGATTTTTAAACTGCACAAAAATACATTCTATAAATTGAATTAGCGAATTTTGATAGTTGGATTTTATCTATAACTGTGTTAAAATTTTATAAAATTTTGCTTTTTTTTAACTTCTTTGGTTCATTGAATCATTTGATTTCTCTGTATAAAAATTCAATCTCATAAAAGACGAATCCTCATTTTGCATTTGAAGACCTCAAAATCAGAAAATTAAATGCTATTTCTAGTTAAAAAGTTACTATTTTTAGAATTAAAAACGATTTCAAATGTTTTCATTTTTCATATAAAATATTACCTTTGCGTGTTATCACATTATGGCAAAATTAGCATCTAACAATAGACAAGAGGTAGAAGAAAGCAAGACGCTCTCTAAACCCAGAATTTTTTTCGGACTTTTATTTTTGTTTTTATCGGTAGTGTTTGCACTATCTTTCGCATCTTATTTATTGAACTGGAAGGCTAACCAAAGTCAGACCGGTGCAATGTTGGATAAAAGTATTAAATCTTCTAATATTTTTGGAAAAGTGGGAGATTGGCTCGGGAATATTTTTATTTTCGACAGTATCGGGATTGCTGCTTTCATTGTGGCTTTTTTGATGATGGTTTTAGGTTTCCAAATCTTGAAGAAAAACTATTTTAAAATCTGGAAAACCCTTTCTCACTCTCTCTTTTTTCTTTGTTGGCTCCCTATTCTTATGGGCGCCATCACCAAAGGAAACGGAACATTAAGTGGTGTTTTCGGGAATGAAATTCAAGAATATTTGGCTTCTATTATTGGTGATTTCGGATTGTGGATGACGCTTTTAGCGGCGATTATCCTGTATTTTGTTTTAGAATTTAATCTAAGACCGAGTTCTATTAAAAATCAAATCGATTCTATTAAAGATAAATTTGCCCCAGATTATGATGCAGATGAAGATTTCGAAGCAGACAAAGAACTGAAAGAAGAACCTCATTTTGAAAACCTAAAAGTCACTTCGGAAGTTGAAGCTCCTAAAACAGAAACTTTTGAAACCATTAAAACGCCTAATCAGACAGGTTTTGAAGTTCCTAAGACAGATGTTTCGAGGACTTCGTCCGCAGAACCTTCTTCTGTGCTCAACATGACAAAGGAAAAAGATTTAGAGCCTACAGGTTTTAGTTTTCAAAAAGAAGAAAAGCCTGCAGACAATATTGCTTTCAGCATTGAAGAAGTAAAGGAAGATTTAGACGATTCTGAAAGAAAAGCTAAGGATTTGGTAGACAAACACGGTTTGTATGACCATAAATTGGATTTGGCGAATTTCCAAATGCCAAAAATTGAACTTTTAAGAGAATATGGCAACGAAGAAATCGCCATCAATAAAGACGAACTCGAAGAAAATAAAAATAAAATCGTTGGCTTACTGAAAAACTTCAACGTAGGCATTGCAGAAATTAAAGCAACCATCGGTCCTACTGTTACGCTTTACGAAATCGTTCCAGAAGCGGGAATCAGAGTAGCGGCGATTAAAAAATTACAAGATGACATCGCCTTGAATTTATCTGCTCTAGGCATTAGAATTATCGCACCAATGCCAGGAAAGGGAACAATAGGAATAGAAGTTCCACGTAAAAATCCTTCGATGGTTTCTATGCGAAGTGTTATTTCTTCACCGAAATTCCAAAATGCAGATATGGATTTGCCAGTAGTTTTCGGGAAAACGATTTCTAATGAAGTTTTCGTGGCAGATTTAGCCAAAATGCCTCACTTATTGATGGCTGGAGCAACTGGACAGGGAAAATCTGTTGGGATTAACGCCATTCTTACTTCCCTACTTTACAAAAAACATCCATCAGAATTAAAATTTGTAATGGTAGACCCTAAAAAAGTAGAACTTTCATTGTATTCTAAAATTGAAAGACATTATTTGGCAAAACTTCCAGATGGTGAAGACGCTATTATTACGGATACGCATAAAGTGATTAACACGCTGAACTCTCTTTGTATAGAGATGGATACGCGTTATGATTTGCTAAAAAATGCTTTTTGTAAAAACATTAAGGAATACAATAAGAAATTCACAGAGCGCAAATTGAATCCTGAAAACGGTCACCGTTACATGCCTTACATCGTTCTTGTAGTAGACGAATTTGCAGATCTTATCATGACGGCAGGAAAAGAAGTAGAACTCCCAATTGCCAGATTAGCCCAATTGGCAAGAGCAGTAGGAATTCACTTGATTGTAGCGACGCAAAGACCATCTGTAAACGTCATTACAGGGATGATTAAAGCCAATTTCCCAGCGAGAGCAGCCTTCAGAGTGATTTCTTCTGTAGATTCTAGAACGATTTTAGATTCTCCTGGTGCAGACCAATTAATTGGAAAAGGTGATATGTTGTATTTCAATGGAAACGAAATTTTGAGATTGCAATGTGCATTTGTAGATACTCCAGAAGTGGAAAAAATTGCAGAATACATTGGCGAACAAAAAGGTTACGCTTCTGCATTTATGTTGCCGGAATATTCAGGGGAAGAAACCACTTCTACGGTGGGAAGTTTTGACCCGAATGAAAAAGACCAACTCTTCGAAGAAGCGGCGAGAATTATTGTTTCTACACAACAAGGTTCTACTTCTATGCTTCAGAGACAATTAAAATTGGGCTACAACAGAGCTGGTAGAATTATGGACCAATTAGAAGCTGCAGGAATTGTAGGCGGTTTCAATGGTGCTAAAGCAAGAGAAGTCATGATTTCTGACTTGAATTCTTTGGAAAGTTTCTTGGAGGAATTGAGGAAGTAATTTTGCTGGAAGTTTAGAATTAATTAAGTAATTTAAACTCTTATTTAACACTCTTTAAAACTTCTTGGCTCGCTTTTTGAAATCTACACCAAGAATCATTAAAAATAAAAACATGAAATATTTTAACAAGATTATATTAGCAAGTGCTTTGGTTGGAAGTTTTACCTTTTCGTTCGCGCAAAAAGTAGATGCTAAAGCCAAAACTATTTTAGAAACCGTTTCTAAAAATTATAAAGCCAAGAAAAATACTTACTTCAAGTTTTCTTACGGGACGGGAACTGGAAAAGTGAGCAAAACCGAAACGGGAATCTTCTACTCTACTCCTACTCAGTACAAACTGAATATCATGGGAAATGAGCAGATTTTTGACGGAAAAAAAGTGTACAACATTTCTAAAGAAGACCAAGAAGTGACAATTGCTCAACCGAATGGTTCAGAAAAAGCGCTTTCACCTATCAATTACCTTGATGAATACAAAACAGGATATACCGTAACTTATGCAGGAAAAAGTGGCGGTCTAGACCTCATCAAAATGGTTCCTGTAAAAGATAATGGAGTAAAAAGTGTGGTTTTGTATATCAATACTCCTAAAAAGCAGATTGCTAAAATTGTACAGACTTCATCAGGCAATGATTTGGCCGTGATTACCGTAAATCAATACAAAGAAAACCAAAGTTTAAGTGCTTCTACGTTCAGCTTTGATAAAAACAAGTACAAGAATTACCTCATTACAGAATTATAACGTTAATCCTTCTCATTTTGAGAAGGATTTTTCTATGACATAGAATGCGGAGGCGTTAAAAATAATTGAAATCTAGGCGTTAAAAAATTCCTGCTGTTTGAAGTCGAAGCAAAGCGAAGACAAGTTTCAGGGATTTTAGAATAGATTTCAATTATTTAGCTGAGCATTCAAGTCTTGAACTTTTGGTTCTTTTGTTTCAAGACAAAAGAACTAAAACCAAAATAATTCTAACTTTTTTCATAATTTTGGCAAATGTTAAAGAAACTCGATCAATATATTATAAAAACCTTTTTCGGGCCGTTTCTATTTATTTTCAGCGTGCTGTTTTTCATCTTTATGGTGAATATTGTATGGATTCAGCTTTCGCAGTTTACAGGAAAAGGCTTGAGCAATTGGGAAATTGTAAAATTCTTGTTTTATCTGAGTGTAAACGTTGTCAAAATGGTATTACCACTCACGATTCTTTTGGCTTCCATTATGACTTTTGGAGATTTCGGGGAACGCTATGAACTCGCCGCCATGAAATCTGCGGGAATTTCCCTCACGAGAATTATGATGCCTTTGTTTGTAGTAGTTTCTTTACTTTCTATCATGCTTTTTGTGTTTTCGAATAATGTCATTCCAGATTTTCAGAGGAAGGCCAAAAACATGATGTACAATATTGCCGCTACCAAACCCGCTATCAATTTTACTGCGGGACAATTCATCAATTCATTACCGGGAGCCACTGTGAAATTTGACAAAATTTATGGGGAAAACGGGGAACATTTAGAAGGCGTTTTTGTGCACAAAGTGGCTAATGCTTATGAAGACCAAAGAACTATTATTGCTAAAAAAGGTGAATTTACACCTGCTGCGAATAGAAATTATTTGAAATTGGTTTTATATGATGGCTATATTTTCGAAGATAATATTCAAGACAAAAATTATTTAGAACGACTGAAACAGCCTGGTCAATCGGTAAAATTTGATTCTCTGGTTCAGCATTTTGATGTGAGTGATGTCATCAACAAAGCCATAGAAGACGAAAAAATTACAGACGATTACCGTTTTCAAAATTATAAAGAGATTAATAAAACGATTGTAAAGGTTAAGAAAGAAAACGATTTTAGTTTTAATTCTATTAACTCTGAAATGGTAGGACAAACCAATAATTATGTGACCTACATCGACAAAATTAAAAATCCTGCCAAACCTACAGAACCTTTTGCGATAGAAAAATTAAAAGAAGATAAAAGGTTAGAAGTCCTCTATCAAGCCTATACTAAAATTTCTTTTCTACAAAACGAAAAAAAGAACAAGGATACCCAAATTTTAGATATTGTAAAGTATTACAATAAGATTATCATGTATCAACAAGGGATTATTGCTTATTCGGTGACTTGTCTTATTTTCTTTATGATTGGCGCAAGTTTAGGTTCTATCATCAGAAAAGGAGGTGTAGGTTTACCTGTGGTGATTGCAATTATCATTTTTATTGTCTTCTATGTGATGAACTTGACCATAGAAAATATTACTTGGAAAGGAAAACTCAATCCTTATTTCGGAGCTTGGCTTTCTAATTTGGTTTTATTTCCTTTTGGTGTTTGGCTCACGTATAAAGCACTTACCGATTCTCAAGTTTTCGATGTAGAAAAATACAAAGCACTGACCAAGCCTCTTTGGAGCAAGTTTGTGAAAGAAAGAGAGCATGAAAGGTATCAATAATTCTAGATTCTAGAAGTGAGATATGAGATATGAGATATGAGATGCAAGATGTTATAATAAAAAAACTCCAGAAATTCTGGAGTTTTTTGTTTTGCTTATGTTTATAGCATTAGATTTTGAAAATATCTGTTTCTTTTGCTTTAAGATGTTCGTCTGCTAATTTCACATACTTGTCTGTCAATTCTTGAATTTTAGCTTCTGTATCTTTGATGATATCTTCAGAAACGCCATCTAATTTTTTAAGTTCTTTCATACCATCTTGTCTAGCATTTCTGATGGTTACTTTGGTCTGCTCGGTTTCCGCTTTCGCTTGTTTTGCTAAATCTCTACGTCTTTCTTCAGTTAATGGCGGAACGTTTAGAATAATTGTATCTCCATTATTAGAAGGTGCAAAACCAAGGTTAGAATTGATAATCGCTTTTTCAATGGCGTTAATCGCTGATCTATCCCATGGTTGAATAGAAATCGTCATCGCATCTGGAACAGATACATTCGCAACTTGATTGATTGGCGACATTGCTCCGTAATATTCTACCACAACATCTTGAACCATAGATGTAGAAGCTCTACCTGCTCTAATTTTTTGGAAAGCGTGATCAAGGTGCTTAATTGCAGCATCCATTTCTTGCTTTACCATATCCATAATCATGTTTAATTCTTCCATTGTATATTGAAAATTTGATAAGTTACACATTATATATTCACAAGAGTTCCTACTTCTTCGCCTAAGACTACTTTTAATAAATTACCGTCTTTATTCATGTCAAAAACAATGATGGGTAAATTATTTTCTTTACTTAGGGTAAATGCAGTCATGTCCATTACTTTTAAATCTTTCTCAAAAACTTCGTCGTAAGAAAGCGAATTGAATTTTACTGCATCTGCATTTTTTTCTGGGTCAGAATCGTAGATTCCATCTACTCTCGTTCCTTTCAGAATTACATCAGCACCTATTTCTATTGCTCTCAATGTAGCAGCAGTATCTGTCGTAAAATACGGATTACCTGTTCCTGCTCCGAAAATTACCACTCTTCCTTTTTCCAAGTGTCTTACTGCTCTTCTTTTGATGAAAGGCTCTGCTACTTTGTCCATCTCGATTGCTGATTGCAATCTGGTTTTAATGCCTTGGTCTTCTAGTGCGCCTTGTAACGCCATTCCATTAATTACGGTAGCCAACATTCCCATATAATCGCCTTGCACTCTATCCATACCTTTGGCTGCTCCTGCTACTCCACGGAAAATATTTCCTCCACCTATTACTATTGCTAATTCTACGCCTGCATCTACTACTTTTTTAATTTCTTTAGCATATTCTACCAATCGATCATTATCAATTCCGTATTGTCTGCTACCCATTAAAGCTTCTCCGCTTAATTTTAAAAGAACTCTTTTGTATTTCATTGTTATATTTTTATCAAAAATGGTGTCTCAAAAAGTATAGATTTGAGGCAAAAAATAAATTTACTGCAAATATAATGAATCGTAAAGAATTTCGTTAATAGAATTATGTTTTCACATTTAATTTTTGTTAAAGTGTAAAATAAATTATTTTTGCAAAGTTATAATTGAAATTTTGAAGAAACTATTTACCACATCTTTCTGTTTATTCGCATTATGGTCTTCTGCACAAACTGGAACCAAGGTCTATCCTTTTCTCAATGTTCCCGTTTCTGCCAGACAAGCTGTTTTAGGTGGTGATGCGGTTTCTGTACGAGATTATGACGTGAATTTTGCAGCCATCAATCCTGCTTTGATGAATCTAGACATGGACAATAGAATCGGGATTAATTACGGTTCTTACATTGCGGGTTCTAATTTGGGAAGCATTAATTACGTGAAAGATTTAACGGCAGGACATTTCATTTCCGTCAATGCTAGAGTTTTGGACTTCGGAAAAACACCTAGAACTGATGAATTCGGGAATGTAAATGGCGAATTTTCTGCAATGGATGCTTCATTTGGCGTAGGTTATGCTTATCAGTTTGATGATGATTTCACGATTGGTGCCAATGTGAATTACCTGACTTCAAAAATCGACAATTATACTTCTTCGGCCATTTCTGCGAATGCTGGAGTGACTTATCACAATGAACAATCCAAAGAAACGGTGGCTTTGGTTTTCAGAAATTTTGGTTATCAAATCAAATCTTACAACGGAACCAAAGAACAATTGCCTTTCCGAGCAGATATCGGTTACACCAGAATTTTGCCAGAATTTCCTTTGGCTTACACCATTACTTATCATGATTTGCAGCAATTTAATATTTCTCAATCGTATGATATTAATGGCAAAGAAGTCGGTTTTGGTAGAAAATTGATGGACCATCTTTCTGGTGGCATCGAATTGTTTCCTGAACAAGCCTTCAACATTAGAATGGGTTATAATGTAAAACGCGGAAACGAACTCGCTGTTCTGGACCAAAGAAATTTCTCTGGATTGAGTTTTGGCTTTGGAATCAAAATCTCTTCTTTTAGGTTTGATTATTCCCATGTTCGTTATCACAACGCCGACAATGTGAATCAAATTGGCTTAATGCTGGATTTGGTAGAACTTTCTGGAAATAGACGTTGATGATTTTAGATTTTAGATTTTAGATTCTAGATTTTAGAAAACTAATCGAAAGAAATCTTTTGTATATTTGGATTAAAAGTTAAAGTATGAAAAAAATTGGGACTTTAATTCTCTTATTTTCTGTTTTTGGGATTTTTTCGGCACAAAAAAATGATGGCTTGAAAATCACACAAAGTAAGAGTCAATATTCTATTAATGACACTATTCCGAAAATCATTTATCCACAAAGATGGGAAAATAATAAAACTTTGGTTTTACTTAATGAACAACCTACTTCCCTTGCAAGTTTAACTACTATAAATCCAGAACATATTGAAAATATTAAAATTGAAAAAGAAAAATTTAATTTTAAAAACAAAGAATATGACTCGAAAATTATTGTAAAAACGAAAGCAAAATTTACTCCTACTTTTATCAATATCAATGAATTAATTTGGAAATATACCCATCTAAAAAAGGAAGATAAATTTATTTACAGTATAGACGGAGAAATCGTAAATTCAAACGAAAAATATATACTTGTTGACGAAAAATATATAATGCAGATTAAGGTTGTAAAACTTGACAATGTAGAAGAAAATCTTTACTTAATTAAAATCTTAACAAGACGGAAAGAGAATCTGAATAAAGCAAATGAGATTATGATTAGAGGTAATGAATTATCAATGATTAAATAAACACAGCAGAAAACTATTTACCTTTTCACAATTATTATTTTAGAAAAATAACCTTCAAAAAATATAAATTTAAACCTCGTTTAAGCAGTTTTAAACGAGGTTTATTATTTTAACCCAAACATTTATTTGACTTACAAATAAAATTTTCTCAGTTAAATTTGTAAATAAGGCTCATGGAAGATATAAAATGCAAGCCAAGTCATTCTTGCAAGTAAAAGATTGCTAGAAAAAAAGCATAAAGTTCACAAATACTTATCATGAAATCATTCATTATTGTGAGACTATTTCTGAAAAAAATAATGTTAGAAAGAAATTTTTTATTTTTCATTATTACTATTTTTTCTTAAAAGACTACACCAATTAATAAACTTTTCTATAATACTGCCTTTTAGTTATATTATTTAATTATCATTTGAACGAATCTGCCGTAGAATGATTTTTATTATGAAATCAAAAAAAAATAAATTCATGACTTATTATTAAAATAAAATACCTAGCTTAGCCGCCCTCTTTTAGTCAAAAACCTTTCTATAAGGGAATTAACAAAAAATGAAGCAAAAAGGACAAATTGTAGAGATTTTACCAACCTCACCTATTTACAGTAGTGATTTATCATCGAGTTTATCTACTGAGACAGATTTTTTATCTGCTTCTCAAAAAAGACAATATTCTCTTTTTGATGGAATTTTGGTAGGCGAACATGATGGTTGGTCTAATTTTAGGTTAGGTCAAAGAAAAGGAATTAATGTAGGTGGTAAAAAAAAACCACTATATGTAATAGGAATAAATAAAAAAGAGAATAGAGTTTTTGTAGGAGAAGGAATAGACCATCCTGGACTTTTAACAAAAGTAATAGCCATTGAAAAAAATGAAAATATCGATTACAAAAAGATCTTAACAATAGAAAATAACACCCCAGTAGAATTAAAAATTGAGCTAGAAAACCATTCAGTCCCTGCATTTTTTTATGAATTTGAACATTATATCTTCATAAGACTTAACAAATTGTTTAGAATTGATCTCTTCAACCATAAAATATCTATACATTATAAAAACACAATGTTATTAAACATTTTTATACCCTAAACATTATGAAATTAAAAATTTCTTTCTTGGCATGCATTCTAACAGTGTTTGCTTTTGCGCAATCAGCGCCTTCTTATTATTCTGGTATTAATTTCAGCAAAACAAAAAATGATCTTAAATCAGATCTTGCTACACTTATTACCAATACCCACACCCAGAATATTTCTTATTCTGCAGGACTAGCAGATCTTTTTAAAACCAGTGACGCAGATCCTCAAAATCCTTCTAATTTATTATTGATTTATGGATCTCAGGCATCTGGAACTCATCAAAGAAGCCGTCTTTATTCTGGAACTTGGAATAGAGAGCACGTTTATGCAAAATCAAAAGGAACGCCAAATTTAGGAACATCTGGCCCTGGAGCAGATGGCCACCATCTTCGTCCTGCGGACAATACATTAAATAGTACGAGAGGAAGTTTATTATTTGACGATGGCTCAGGTGCTACGGCTTATTCTACTAATAGAGGTGGATGGTATCCAGGAGATGAATGGAAAGGTGACGTAGCAAGAATATTAATGTACATGTACGTGAGATATAAGAGTCAATGTTTACCTCTAAATATCACAATGAATCCAGCTACTTATTCTTCTGATTTCCCAGATATACTTCTTAAATGGAATGTAGAAGACCCTGTCTCTGACTTTGAAAGAAATAGAAATAATGTAGTGTATAATATTCAACATAATAGAAACCCATTCATAGACAATCCATATTTAGCAACCGTAATTTGGGGTGGCCCATCTGCACAGAACACTTGGCCAGACAGCATTTCTGGAGGCGGAAGTGGCTCAACAACAGATACCGAAGCGCCTACAGCTCCCACAAATTTAAATGTGACAGGAAAAACTTCTACAAGTATTGTTTTAGCATGGACAGCATCTACGGACAATGTAGGAATTGCTAGCTATGATGTCTACGTAGACAATGTATTCAATACAACTGTTTATACTCCTGGAACTACTATTTCTGGTTTATCCCCATCTACAACATATAGTTTTTACATTGTAGCCAAAGATTACGCGGGAAATAAATCTACAAACAGCACTACAGTAAATGGAACAACAGAAGCAACAGGAGGAACAGGAGATACTGGAGGAACAGGCTCTGGAACATCTTGCGGTACGGAAGATTTTGAAAGCATTCCTACAGGTGGCTCTACATCAGACTCTTCTTATGCAGGAAGAACTTGGACTAATAAAAACATTGTATGGACTGCAACTAGCGCAAGAACAGATTCACAGATTTACATAGATGGAAATAACAATAAAGCGATTTGCATTAAAAACGGAACATTAAAATCTTCTACTATTTCTGGAGGAATAGGTTCTTTAACGGTTAAAACCTATTTGCCTTTTTCTGATTCTGCGGGAAGCTATACTCTTAAAATAAATGGTGTAGTAAAAGCTCAAATCCCTTATTCTAAAACAGCAACAACACAAGTGATTAATGACATTAATGTTGAAGGAAATGTAATTATAGAATTAGTAGATACTAGTAACAATAGAGTCTCTTTTGATAATTTAACATGGACTTGTTATTCTGCAATGGCTACCGAGGACGTAAATTTAAAAAATTCAAAATTATCCATATATCCAAATCCAGTAACCAACAACGAGTTTTACATTAGCGGTATTATGAAAAAAGAGACTATTCAAATCTATGATTTAAATGGCAAATTGATTCAAGTTGTAAAAAATGTAGGAAATAAAGAAAAAGTTAATCTTACTAAATTGCCAAAAGGAGTTTACATTATAAAAACTCAAGGTAAATCAACAAAAATAATTGTAAACTAATTATAAATTGTAATGAGAAAAAGCCAGAAGAAAATTTTCTTCTGGCTTTTTTATTATGATATTTTTCTTCACTTGATAACTAAAATCCAACAATTTTAAATTATTTTTTCTTTTTGGATTTGGATTTGGTGGGTTTTTCTTCTTGAAAAGAGATGACTTTTCCTTTGCTGTCGATAACTTTTTTGGTGAGTTGGGTTACCATTTCTATGAGTTCTTCTTTGAATTTTTGCGCCTCGTATTCGCCTTTTTCAATTTTTCTGAGTTTTTGCTCCCACTCTCCTGTTAGTTCGGCACTTTTTAACAATTCATCTTCTATGGTATCAATTAAATCAATACCCGTTTGAGTCGCGAAAAGATTTTTCCTTTTCTTTTCGATGTATTTTCTTTTAAAAAGTGTTTCTATGATGTTTGCTCTGGTAGAAGGTCTACCGATGCCGTTGTTTTTCAAAAGTTCACGCAGTTCTTCGTCTTCCACTTGTCTTCCTGCGGTTTCCATGGCTCTTAGCAATGTAGCTTCTGTATATGGTTTTGGCGGAGAAGTTCTTCCCTGATGCACGAAAGGTTCGTGTTCGCCTTTTTCGCCCACTGTAAATTCAGGAATAAGTTGTTCTTCCGTTTTTTCTTCTTTCTCGTCCTTTTCAGCATTATTTTTAGAATCTTTGGCATAGACTAAACGCCAACCTGGCTCGAGAATTTGTTTTCCCGATGCTTTGAAATTGATGGTTCCTACCTGACCTTCTACCAAAGTATTGGAAATTTTACATTCTGGATAAAAAACCGCTATAAAACGCTTTGCCACCAAATCATAGACTAATTTTTCTTCTCTGGTTAAATTGGAAGTTGGCGGAATTTCCGTAGGAATAATCGCATGATGGTCTGTGACTTTGGCATCATCAAAAACGGCTTTTGACATTGGAATTGGCGCTTCTAAAAGAGGAGCCGTTAAGTCTGAATAAAAATTCATGCTTCTGAGAATTCCCGAAATTTTTGGATATAAGTTCTCCGAAAGGTAGGTGGTATCTACTCTAGGATAAGTGGTGTGTTTTTTTTCGTAGAGGCTTTGGATATAATTAAGCGTGCTTTCTGCTGAAAATCCGTATTTTTTATTGGCTTCTACCTGAAGTCCCGTTAAGTCGAACAATCGTGGATTTTTTTCTTTTCCTTCTTTGATTTCAAAAGCTATGATTTCAAAAAGATTTTGTTTGAGATATTCCAAACCTTTTTCTGCTCTTTCTGCCGATTGTAAACGGTCAATTGCCGCTGTGAAAACCACTTCTCGGTATTTGGTTTTGAGTTCCCAATAGTCTTTTTGCACGAAGGCGTCTATTTCTTTTTGGCGTTTCACGAGCATTGCCAAAGTAGGTGTTTGCACTCTCCCAATGGATAAAACGGCTTTGTTTCCGCCAAATTTTTTGGTGAATAAACGGGTAGCATTAATTCCGAGAAGCCAATCTCCTATTGCTCTGGCGTTTCCTGCTAAGTAGAGATTTTTGTAATCTTCGGCAGATTTTAATTTTTCAAAACCTTCTTTTATGGCATCTTCCGTCAAAGAAGAAATCCAGAGTCTTTTTACGGGTTTATCACATTTGGCTTTTTGTAAAACCCATCGCTGAATGAGTTCTCCTTCTTGACCAGCATCCCCACAATTGATGACCTCCTCACATTCTTTGACCAAAGATTCTATAACTTTGAACTGTCTTTCTACTCCGGTATTGTTGATTAATTTAATTCCGAAATTTTTAGGAATTATGGGCAGTAAGAAGAGATTCCACGCTTTGTATTCGGGTGCGTAATCGTGAGGTTCTTTCAAGGTACAGAGATGTCCGAAAGTCCACGTTACGCAGTAACCATTGCCTTCCATATAGCCACTTTTAGGAGTGGTGGCTCCCAAAACTTTAGCGATATCTCTTGCTACACTTGGTTTTTCTGCAATACAAAGTTTCATGGTTGAATTCTAAAAGGGCTGCAAAAATGCATTTTTTTTATTTTAAAAAAGAAATAAATTTACAAAAATATGCTTGATAAAAAACGTTTGTCTTTTATTAAGACGGGTTTTTAAAATTCTTTCTATCCCAATTCATTTCCGTTTTTTTTAAATTTTTGGAAATAATGTATCAAATTTATGGGTGATTAATTGAGTATAATGGGTTTTCATTTCATCAGAAAGAAAACTTTGGTTAATAAAATCTTTCCATTTTGGTAAAACTTTATTAAAACGACTGTAAATAGCCTGCAAAGACTTCTCATTAATATTTAAGGAATTGGCTAATTTATTAAAATCCTTTAATCCTATTCTATTTTTCTTACCGTTAATGGTTAATGCAGATTCTTCATTATCATCAGGAATGACAAGTACTGTACTTAACAAATCATAAGCTGGAGAAAACTCATACTCTCCCAAAGCATTTTCAATCAGTGAATAGTTTTTCAAATGCATATCTGCATTTCCTATGAGAAAACTAAAAAGTACCAATTCAAACAAACGTTGAGATTCAAAACCTTTATTTGCAGTGAATTGATATACTAATTTTCCTATTTTTTCTACAGAGCCTCTGTACTTGTGTTCTGTAAGATTTTCGCTTAACTGACAAAAATCTTCTACTGCTATTTTCTTTCCTTTGTTTCTGTCAAATCTTTTGGTAATATAGCCTAACTCACCAGATTTTAGCCTAATAAGAGAATGTTTTGCTACTTTTATTTTCACCAATTCCGCTAAATGCATTGTTAAATCCTCATTTTCTGGCAATTCGGCAAACTGTTGAGATTGAGGCTTAAAAATATAATCCCCATGCAATCCTACTATCGTTAAACGAGGAATTTCTTTTAATTTTTTTTCCAGTTCCAAAGAAAGTTTTGGCTGAACACCAGTAACCGCTATACTTTTAATCACCAATTTTTTGGCGATTTCTTCAGTTTCTTTTAGGTTAAAATCGAGAATAGGTGAAACGTTTGTCCCAAACATTTTTTTGGAACATGCTTGGTGAAAATCTATTTCATTTCCTTCTAAAGGCTGATAACAATACAAACAATTCTTCATTTTAGTTTTCATTTGGAATGATAGAAATACAACCTATACAATCTCTGCACATAGAAAGTAGTAAACCGAAACGATCTCTCGGATTAATTTTCCAGTTGTCTATTGCGATATTCAATAACCATCCTTCAGGAATCAAACCATCAAAAAAAGGAAACAAAATCTTACTTTGAAAAGCAGCCTTTTGTAAAGGCAAAGTTAAACTTACAGGTTTGGAATTTGGGTTTTCAAGATATTGACTTTCATACACAAAAAAATACCCCTCTTCATTTTCAGTGAGAAGTCCTGCCAATTGATATTGATAAAAAACTTGCGCCTGTCTCATTATTCAGATTTTTTAATTACTCCCATTTTACTTCCGAACAACGCCAAGACTTGATTCACTTTATCTAAGCGAACCGTCTGTTTCCCTTGTTCTAACTCCCTAATAAAACGTAACCCAACCCCTGCTCTTTCGGCAAGTTCTGACTGAGTAAGTTTTAATTGTTTGCGTTTTTCCTTAACAAAAAGTGAAAGTTTACTTTCCATTTTATACCCTTTAAGGTACAAATATAGTAAAAATTTATAATAATATACCTTTTCGGGTATAAAAATAGATTTAATTGCATAGATTATACCTTTTCGGGTATAAAATTTGTTTTAAAACAAAAAAAACACTCACAAAATTGCAAGTGTTTTAACGTTTATTTGTGGAGAATATGGGACTCGAACCCACCACCTTTAGACTGCCAGTCTAACGCTCT
>ERZ650312.179-NODE-179-length-33420-cov-7.240192_pt1 | contig 33420 bp, 35 predicted proteins | sample MGYA00376248_ERZ650312 | MGnify/ENA primary metagenome ERZ650312 (study PRJEB26733, sample SAMN07839316) | wastewater metagenome | biome: urban; feature: wastewater treatment plant; material: waste water | place: USA: North Carolina | collected 2016-07-28 ... | reverse complement strand
AAAATCTCTGCCGAGGAAGAGTACAAAGTAGGAATGGAGCTATCCAAAAAGATATTTAAAGAGGTTTACGGTCTAAATAAAAGAGTTCATCTGATGTGTGCAAATAAATTTGCGATGCTGGACGAACTCTTGGAGGATATCTAGGCTAGAGGTGAAATTCGCCGGTTTGGAGCTTGTGCATCAAATCGTTAAATTTTAGCCCCGTCTGTTTTAGCAGTTTTTGAACCTCCAGAGCCGAATCACCGTATCTGCCCGGGGATTCAAGGGAGCAGAGTTTTTTATAAAGCGGTTCTATTTGCTCTACGGCTTTTGGATTTGCCCTTTTTCTGACAGAGGTGATGTAGTCTATATCGCCGTTTTTGTTTATATTTGGTGTGACGGTAGCGTAAACCCAATAGTATTGGCCGTTTTTTCTAAGATTTTTTACAAAAGCATGCGTCTCTAATCCGTAGGCGGCTTTGACCCATAAAACCTTAAAGACGATGGATGGCATATCGGAATGCCTGACTATGTTGTGCGGTCGACCTATAAGATCGCTTTTTGAATAGCCTGATACTTCGCAAAAAGCCTCATTGGCCTGAACTATAACACCATCATAATCTGTTTTTGAAACGATTAGTTTTGATGTCTGGATAATATACTCTGAAAAATACAATAACTCCGCAATAACTGGATAAAAAAGAGGGCAAAGAGATTAGAAATCTCTTTTTAGCAGCCCCTCGGCTTTTAGAATCGTGATGATTCTATCTTCTCTTTTGCCGATTCCATATATCAGCCCCTCTTGCTCGCTTTGCATATCAAGAGTGTGATCTATCTCGGACTCTCTGAGGATAAACGCCTGAGTCAGTTTGTCAATTACGAACCCGACAGTTTGAGCACCGTTTTTAACAACTATAAATCTAGTATCTTCCGTATACTTTGCAAACGGGAGACCAAACTTTAGCCTAAGGCTAATAAGCGGCAATACGTTTCCCCTTAGGTTAAAGACACCCAAAACATAGCCGGGAGTCCCAGGAACTCTGGTATAGTCTATAGGTTTTATAATCTCTTGGATATTCAAAATCGAGACGGCGAACTCCTCGTCACCGACATTAAACCCGACAACCTGTAAGGTATCCTCATCTTTTTTTAACGGTTGAACCTTTTGTTTTTGCTGTTTTTTTATAACGTCTTGAATTTTATCGCTCATAATCAGCTCTCCACCGTTAGATTAATATGTCTTTTTACGACGTTCATCAGATAATCCGGTGAGTACGGCTTGGTGATATACTCAACCATTCCAACCTCAACCCCTCTCATTCTGTCGGTCTTGCCGGTTCTGCTCGTTACCGCAATCAAAGGCATATTTCTGAATTTGTTGTATTTTCTGATTTCACTAGCCAGACTATAACCGTCCATCTTTGGCATTTCTATGTCTATTAAACAAGCGTCAAAAGGATGATCGGCTGATTTTATCGCAGCGAGGGCAGCTTGCCCGTCAACAGCTTCGATAATAGTTATACCGAGTGGTTTTAGCGAGTTTTTCATAATACTTCTATCTGTTTTGCTATCATCTACGATAAGGACTTTATAGTCCGACGGCTCACTTTTTTTCACTACTTTTGCAGCTTGCTGTTGGGCTCCGCTTATTCGTTTCGTATCTGCTTTTTTATGTGCCGTTTTAGCCATCTGCATCAATGCGGCCACATCGGCAATCAAGGTTACCCTACCGTCCCCTCTGATTGTTGCACCGGCTATACCCTCTATCCCTTTTAGGTAGTATCCGAGAGATTTAATAACTATCTCCTCTTGCCCTATCAGTCTATCGATTACCACGCCCATTTTTGTCTCAGCAAGACCGATGATAACAACATATAGGTTTTCGTTTTCCTCCATAGTCTCTTCTATTCCGAATATGTCGGAGAGTCTGACAAGGCTCAAAACCTCGTTTCTTAAGCGGAGTACGCTTTTGCCCTCTACTAGGAATATATCGTCTTGCGTGATTCTGACCGTTTCCAAAACACTTGATAGCGGTATTGCATATAGCTCCTCTTGGACACCGACCAAAAGAGCTTGAATAATTGCAAGCGTAAGAGGGATTTTGAGTTTTATCGTCGTCCCTTTGCCTACGGCACTATCAACCTCGATAATACCGTTTAGCTTTTCAATATTTGTTTTTACGACATCCATACCGACACCCCTACCGGAGACGTTGGTAATTTTTGCCGCCGTAGAGAACCCTGGTTTAAAGATTAGACCGAACGCCTCTTTGTCGCTCATGGTGTCAGCCTCTTTCTCGCTGATAACCCCTTTTTCAATTGCTTTTATTTTTAGCATTACAGGGTCTAGGCCTTTACCGTCGTCCACAATCTCGATAACAATAGAGTTGCCCTCGTGATAAGCTTTTAGCTCTACGATACCGGTCTCCGATTTTCCGGCCGCAACCCTGACATCCGGCATCTCAACGCCGTGATCCGCTGAGTTTCTGATGATGTGTACTAACGGGTCGCCTATCTCTTCGACGATTGATTTGTCAAGCTCGGTCTCTTCACCGCTCATAACAAGTTCGACTTTTTTGTTTAACTCTCTAGAGAGGTCTCTTATCATCCTTGGGAATCTATTAAATACCCTGCCGATTGGGAGCATCCTTGTTTTCATAACGGCTATTTGAAGGTCTGTCGTAACTGTTGAAACAGATGAAACAACTTGATTTAGTTCGTCCAAAAATTGCTCGCCCTCGTATCTCTCCTCTACATCGTTGTAGATTTTTATCAACCTATTTTTACCTAGAACCAACTCGCCTATGAGATTCATCAGGTGGTCTAGCCTATTGACGTCAACCCTGATCGTCTGCTCCATTGCGGCTCCCCCTCCGGCTCCACCTTCTGCATTTGCAGGTGCGGCTGCTTTTGGTGCGGCTACTACTGGGGCAGGTGCGGCCTGAGGTGACTGTGCAGGTTCGGAAGCTTTTTTTGGCTCCTCATCTTTTGCGGGCTCTGCAGTCTTAGGGGCTGGAGTAGACTCGGAAGATGCGGGGGCTTCGCCTTTCCCTTTCTCCTCCCTTCTTTTTCTATCCTCTTCTTGTCTAGCCTGAAGTAGTCTCTCTATCTCAGCCTCAACCTCTTCTGCAGACATACTAGAATAATCAGGCTCGTCTTCGGCTACTGCCTCCTCCTTTGCAGCAGGGGCGGCAGACGGGGATTGCCCCGAAGCCGAATCAATAGATTTCCCGCTACTTGCGGCATCCAGTCTTGCGACCGTCGGATTGATATTTATACCGGATGTTGCGTCGGAACCGGTATCTCTGATGCTATATAGTAGTGCCTTCATCTGGTCGATTGAAGCCAATACGACGTCCATAATTTCAGGAGTTATTTTTAGCTCTCCATGTCTTGCTTTGTTTAGGACATCTTCCATATGGTGTGTCAGCTTGGTTAGGACATCAAAGTTTAGAAACGATGAGGAGCCTTTTATCGTGTGGGCAACCCTAAATATCCTATTTAACAGATCAAGGTCTTCCGGCCTTTGCTCTAGCTCAACCAAATCTTGATCGAGCTGTTCGATCATCTCGAACGCTTCTATCAAAAAGTCCTGCAGTATCTCTTGTAATTCATCCATATTAGCCGCTCCTTTTTAACCCAGATGAGATTTTATGACTCTAGAAATTTCGTCATGGAACTTATTAGCATCAAATTTTACGAGGTATGCCTCTCCTCCGGCCTGCGCCCCTCTCATATTTGAGAAGTCATCACTTATTGAAGAGTTGAATATGATAGGGACATATTTAAATCTCTCGTCGCTTTTGACTCTGGATGCAAAATGGAACCCGTCCATTCTCGGCATTTCGACATCTGAAATGATTATTTTCAGGTTATCTTTTAGCATTCTGCCGTACTGCGCTGCTATCTCTTCTAGCTTACTTAGGCCGTCTTCGCCGTCTTTGGCCTCTATCACCGTAAAGCCCATTTTTGTCATCGTCTCTTTGACTATCTTTCTGGCTGTTGCGCTATCGTCTAATATGAGTGCCAGTCCGGAATACTTTTCAGCGTTGTTGAAAACTTCGGTATTCACATCGAATAGACCAAGCTCTTCGACTATTGCCTCAAGATCCAAAACGAGCAAAACATCGTCGTTTTCAATCTTTGTAACACCGGTTATTTTGGTCTTATCAAAAGCCCCTCCGGCCTTTACGCTAAAGCTTGCCGGTTCGATATCTTTCCAGTTTATCCTTCTGATTCTTTTTGCCTCGTGGACTATAAAACCTATTAGAATGTTGTTAAACTCGGTGATTATAACTCTAGGTTTTATTGTTCTGCTGTCTGGGGTAGTGATATTCATCCATTTTGCCAGATTGACAACCGGAATTACAACACCCCTAAGGTCAAAAATCCCCTCAACATAATCCGGAGAGCCTGGAAGCTCGGTTAGTTTTGGGATATTTATAATCTCTCTTACTTTTGCAACGTTAACACCGTATATCCCCTCATATACGTGTCCGTCCTCTTGTTTGTAGATCCTGAAATCCACAAGCTCCATTTCATTGGAACCGACCTGCAATACGTTATCGGCTTTTTTCATGTTTAGTAGCTCCTAGCTAAGTTCGACCGGATTGATCTTGCCGTTTTTTAATTCTACTTTAAAAAAACTTTTATTGCACGCAAAAGCGGAAAGCGACTCATAATTTACACCCTCCGTCTTTATACTAAGCCTTTGGTGATAGTGCCCCTCTATGAGCGTATCAATACCGCTTAAGTTATATTTTTGGAGCATATTTTGTTTTTTTTGGGCAAAACCGTCAAATTTTCTACATAGATTTTTTTGGAGTAATTTTTCGTATAGCCTCTTTATAAATCTTCCGTTTAAATCAAACGTCAAGACACGAAGTAGCAACAGCACAAACGGTCGCCTGATGAGATTTGCATAGATTTTGTATCGGAGCCTCTCGTATTTATCACCGTGCATCAGCGCTACTACTTTGCCGTCTCCGTATGTTAGTTTTATTGGTTGGGCAGATATAGGGCAGACAAGTACGTTTTTAAACAGCGAGGATAGGAGAAAATCATGATTTCCCTCTATATATACCACCTCACACAAAAGCGACAGGGAGTTTATTTTTTCTATCAGCTCGCTATTTGATTCAACAGTATACGGTAGATACGGCGATAAAAACTCAAATATGTCACCCATCAAAAAAAGCTGGGGTGGAGGAGAAGATAAAAAAGTATCAAAAAGAGACAAGAGCGCCTCTTTGTGTCTAGGGTAGTGGGCATCGGATATAAAAACCGCCCCGTCTATTAGCCTAAGGGGTGTATGCAATTTTTGGAACTCCGGTCCCCTCGGCAAGAGAGCACATTATGTTTGCATTTACGAGAGCCTGAGAGCTGGCACCTCTCATCAAGTTATCTATCGCACAAAACGAGACCAGAGCTTTTTTGTTTTTTGCGGCATACAAGTCGGCATAGTTTGTCCCGCTAACCGCTTTTGTGTGTACCGGCTCCCCTCTAACCCTAATAAACTCTTTGCCTTGATAAGCTTGCTCAAGTATTTTTAGAGGCTCTACTTCGGTACTTAGCGTTGCGTACACTGATGCCATCATCCCCCTGGTCATAGGTAGTAGCGTAGGGGCGAACGTGATTTCTACTTTTTTCCCAAACAACTTTGAAGCGTGCTCATTTATTTCGGCGGCATGCCTGTGCTTTATGATGTTGTAGTGGTTCACGTTTTCGTTTACCGATACATAGTGCGTCGATGCCGTCGGCGACTTGCCTGCACCGGACACCCCTGTTTTGGAGTCAACAAATATTGGAGCATCCAGATCAATGTACGGCAAAAACGGAACAAGAGCCAGTAGTGTAGCGGTAACATGGCAACCGGGATTTGCTATAAGCCTTGCCCCTTTTGCCGCCTCGCCGTGAAGCTCGGGTATGCTGTATACGGCGTGAGATAAATTCTCCAAATCCTCGTGCGGACAATAATTTGCCTCGTAAGACTCTTTGGATGTGCGGTAATCGGCAGACAAATCTACGACTTTTACCCCAAACTCCAAAAGCTCTTTTGCCGTACCCATAGCCGCTTTGTGCGGGAGCGCCAAAAACACAAGTTCGCACGCTTTGGCCGCCTCGACACTATCTGCCTTTTTGACCTCCAAATCATACACACCCAAAAGAGACGGATGGAGATTTGCTAGAGTAGTTCCCCCCTCCGTGTTTGAAACATATACAAGCTCAAAAACCGGATGGGAGGCAAGCATCTTTGCAAGCTCTAATCCGGTATAACCGCTAACACCGATGATTCCGACTTTTATCTTGCTCATTTACCCGTACTCCCGAATCCACCGACACCCCTCTCGGTAGAATCCAGCTCCTCCACGACGGCAAAATCGGCCTGCAATATCTCCTTGATAATAGCCTGAGCTATCCTCTCTCCCTTTTTGACGGCAAAATCCTCTTTTGAGGTATTAAACAAAATCACCATAAGCTCCCCCCTGTAGTCGCTATCAACCGTTCCGGGGGTGTTTAGTACCGTAATTCCGTTTTTTAACGCCAGACCGCTACGAGGGCGAACCTGAAGCTCGTACCCTTTCGGCAAAGCAACGGCAAGTCCGGTTTTTATCACCTCTCTCTCACCCGCTTTTACCGTTTTTTCCTCGACCGAATGAAGATCAAACCCTGCCGCCTCTTCGGTCTGATACTTTGGGATAATCGCATCCGGATTTAATATTTTTACCTTTACGCCCAGTTTTTTCATCTAAAAACTAATCTCTTCGTAAAATATCTCGACAATCTCAAACTCGTCAGAGCCACCTGGAAGCTCTATAGTCAGGGTGTCCCCCTCTTCTTTGCCGAGAAGCGCTTTTGAGAGCGGAGAGTTAAACGATATTAGCCCCCTGTTTGGGTCGGACTCAATGGCTCCTACTATGGTATAGCAAACCTCTTTTTCGTCTTTTGAAGCACACACTTTGACGGTAGAGCCAAAACATACCCTTTCGTGTTTAAGAACCGAAGGGTCGATCACCTGTGCACGGGAGAGCATATCACTCAGCTGCCCTATTCTCTTTTCAAGCAGCGCCTGTTTCTCTTTTGCAGCGTCATACTCTGCATTCTCCGACAAATCTCCGTGACTTCTAGCTTCGGCTATCTCCTCGGCTACTTTTATCCTCTCGACGTTTTTTAGGTGCTCCAACTCTTTTGCGATTTTATCAAAGCCGAATTTGGTCATTGGCTCTTTTTGCATAGCTATTTCCTCTTAGTTGTTGTGATATTTTGGGAGTTTTTTCCATTATAGCATAAAAGCCTTGCTTTGATAAAATCGATTTAATTTTTGACATAAAAAGGTGGAGAAATGCCTAAGATAGCTATTGTGGGGCTTGGGGTAATGGGGAAAAACCATTACAGAGTTTTAAAAAATATCGGAATTGAACCTGTCGCCCTGTGCGATGCGGTAACTACCGAGCATGACGGCAAAAAAGTGTATGCCGACTACGAAAAGATGCACAATGAGGTAAAACCGGATGCGGTTATAGTGGCCGTGCCGACTTTTTTACATAAACAGGTCGGGCATTTTTTTATAGAGAACGGAGTTGATATTTTCCTAGAAAAACCTGCGGCGGATAAGTCTCTGGATGCTTTGTATCTATCTGCGGCAGCTGGTGCAAAAAACGTCAAAACGGCGGTCGGACACATAGAGAGGTTCAATCCTGTGGTAAGGGAGCTAAAAAAAGAGCTTGTCGGAAAAGAGCTATATACAATCTCCATAACAAGGGTGGGGCCGTTCCCTCCACGTATTGCCGATGTAGGGATACTAACCGATCTTGCGGTACACGATATAGACCTTATCAGATTTTTGACGGGGAGCGAAATCAAAAAATGCTCAATACATAAATCCCAAAAAATCCATGATCACCACGAGGACAACGCCGTCCTCTCGTTTGAGCTGGAGAACGATATCGTGGCCAATATCACCACAAACTGGTTAACCCCTTTCAAAAAAAGGCGGATAGAGGTTTCTGCAAAAGAGGGATACTACGATGCCGACCTTATGGGGCAAGAGCTAAAAGAGTACAGCTCATACAAGACAAACAACTCTTATGTAGTCAGAGATTGCATTGTGTTTAAGGGGGAGCCTCTAAAGTTTGAGCTTGAGGCGTTTTTGTCGTACCTCGAAACAGGTGACAGAGGGGAGTTGGCGACTATCGAAGATTCGGCTAAGACCCTTTCGATACTCGGCAAATGATATCCGGCAAAGAGCTCTCTTTGCCGCTCAGCCTCCCTCTTAGCCTCTTTGACTTTTCCAAAAATAGCCCCTCGTCAAGCCCGTCTAGCTCTTTTATAATATTTGCCGCCGTTACGTCCTCTTGGATTAGCTCCGGATGTATTTCTTCGTCTCCCGCAAAATCAGACACGATATTTGCAAGCCCTATATGGTTTAGTTTTACAAATTTTTTGGCTATTTGATAGTCCAGCCATTTGGCCTTGTAGACAAGTACCGTCGGGGTTCCTATGATGCACGCCTCCAAAGTGGCCGTACCGGAGCATACTACCGCTTTTGAGGCCTCAAAAAGGGCTTTTTTTGCGTCTCTTACCAGCTCAAAATCGCCGATATCGCCGTATAGCTCGCCGATATCAATCTCTGCTATAAACGGCGGCACGGCTAGGAGTTTTCTCCCCGCTATCTGTTTTGCAGCCTCTCTAAAGATAGGCATAAGCCTCTTTATCTCACTCCGTCTACTCCCCGGCAAAAATGCGGTTATATCTGCTGTCACAACGCTTTGTTTTTGCTCTTTTATCTCATCCATTAGCGGATTTCCGACAAAAACTGCATCGTTCCAAAATTTAGGCTCGAACGGGAGTATTGCCGCCCGAACATCGGTTACCCCCTCTACAACCTTTACCCTTTTTGCTTTCCATGCCCAAACCTGCGGGAGTATATAGTAGATGATTTTTGTATCCGGAGAGCTTTTTTTTATTGCTTTTGCCAACGGAATATTAAAGGCGGGAGAGTCTATGAGCAGTACGGCATCGCATCCTGCAGCGGCTTTTGCCATCTCTTTTATCGCCCTTTTTGCCATCGGTATCTTGGCCAAAACATCTATAAAACCCATCACCCCAAAACTATTTGACGGCAAAATCGGCAAACCAAACCGCTCATCAAAAATCCCCTCCAACTCTACATTCAAAGAATCCGGAAATTCGGATAACAGATTCTCAAGATGGAGATTCGCCGACGGCTCCAGAGCCGATACTAGGAGTTTCATATTTTATGACCTAAATTTTTTGATTTTTATATCTTTGAGACATTTGTAATGCTTATCGTTTGCCGTAAGTAGTTCGGCTCCGAGACGGCTTGCGGTGGCGGCTATTAGTGCATCGGCTAGCTGCATGGAGTTTGACAAATAATACTCTTCGACATACATTGAAGCTCGCATAGATATTTCATCTTCTATCTGCACGATTTTTACCTCCCACTCTCTGAGTGCTTGCTTGAGTATTCGTAGCTCTTTTGTGTTTCGCATACCTTGCACTAGCTCCATATATGTGACAACCGAGATGCAAAAACCATTTAGCGAGTCAATCGCCTTTGCCGCTTTTTCGTTGCCTCTGAGATACCATATCAGTACGTCTGTATCAACAAGTATACCACAGCTCAAAACGAACGCCCTTTGCGCAAAGTACGGAGATATTCATCCACGTTGCCGTCTTTGTCTGCCCACATCCCAAATAGCTTGTTTGGCGTTTTTTTTGTTTTTTTAGCACTTTCCGTTATCGGTACTAGCTTTGCTCTTGCTTGTCCTCTGTATGTCACGGTAATCTCTTCACCCATAGCCAACCTTTCAAACACCGCCGAGGTATTAAACCTCAGTTCTTTTGCTGTTGCCTCCATAGCTTTTACCTTTGCTAGAGTTGATATTTTGAAGTATAAACTCTGTGGGTTTAAGTGGGGCTTAATCGTTCTGGGATGTTTTGTAATACCTACTTTGTTAAACTATGTAAATATAATTGGCTAGGCGGAAGAGTGCAAACATTGCAAGAGATAAGAGACAAAATAGATGAGTTGGATGCAAATATCATACGGCAACTTGTCACAAGAAAGCAACTTGTCGAGTCGGCTGCGCAGTTTAAAGATTGTGAAGTTGGGGATAGCGGCGTAAGGGCGCCCAGCAGGATAGAGTCCATGCTCGTAGAGCGTAGAAAACTTGCCGTGGAGCACGGGCTAAATCCTGATTTTGTAGAAAAATGGTTTTCTGATTTGATAGAACACAATATATCGTTAGAGATGGAAAGGTGGCTCAATATTGCTACAAAAGAAACGGTGGTTTTGGATTTGCCATATCTGAGCCGTCGGTAACGGTCAAATTCCAAAAAACTGATAGTTTGGAGATAATCGACAATAGAGCTTTTGGCTTTGACGGCGATGAGACTGCTAGACTGCTGGATATTTTGCAAAAAGAGATTTTGCAAAAAAAATTTACCAACTCCTGTAAGATAGAGATAATCGGCGACACCCAGTCTCATATGGGATTTGGCTCTGGGACGGCTATTAGGCTTGCGGCTATAGAGGAGTTGTATCTGCTAAACGGTTATACATATACGAGCGATGAGCTCATAGCGGCTTCGGGCAGAGGCGGCACATCGGGCGTAGGTGTTCATACATATTTTCACGGCGGATATTCGTTTGACGTGGGTAGAAAAAGCGGCGTACTTGCTCCGTCTTGTTCGGTGGAGTCAAAATATACAAAACCTCTTCATATAGCGGGTGGCAAAATGCCGGACTGGAAGATTGGTATCTGCATACCAAACTCTATACGCCCAAATAGCGAAGCCGAGGAAAAAGAGTTTTTTGATTCCACTTGCCCTATAGAGCCGCATGAGAGTTATGAAGCTACATATCATGCCGTATTTGGATTGCTTGCCGGCGCAAAGGATAGATGCTTGGATAGCTTTTGCGAAGCGGTGCGGAATATACAGAGGTGTAAATGGAAAAGTGCCGAACGCTCTTTATACGGCGACAGGTTGTTTGAAATAGAAAAAGCGCTGTATGCTTGCGGCGCAAGCGCCGTAGGTATGTCAAACCCCGATAAAAAGCTTTTTATTATAGAAGATACATCGGTGGCCATAGATGCTTTTAGCCGTGACGGCAATGAAGTGCCTGGGCTGGATGTAAAGTATTGGATGAGAGAAAATGACTTTAATAGTGTAGATGCAGCATTAAAAACAAACGGCAACAATAGAAAATGCTATGTCAGGTCTGATATTGTTTTGCATTTGACAAAAGAGCTTAGAGAAAAACACGGCAAAGAGTTTATGCAATTTACAGGATTTTCGCATGGAAGCATTGCTGCGCAAGAGTTTGATTACAAAACAAATCCATTATATCCTTGGCTAGACAACAAGACGTTTAATAAATGGTTTGTGCCGGATGGCGCAGATATGCCGTTAGGCATGATGGATATCGACAAAGCTTGTCGATATGACTTTAGAAAAGATGCGTTGGATAGGCTTTTGTCTTTTTTGGAAGAAGAGAAAATAATCCAAAAAAAATCAAACATAACTAGTAAAAAATATCATAGGTTTACTTTTTTTGAAAATTTTGTTTTGGTGGGCCCTACATGTGCGGGCAAGAGTACACTGGCTAACTTTTTGGCTGAAAAGCTTGGCTACTATCACATTGAAGCTAGTGATTTTATGTATCAAAAATACCATCAACTTCATGGCGCAAAACCGAGTGTAAGTATAGGCGATTTCGCCGCAAAGGCATTGGAAGAAAATATATGCGCCGTTGCAAAACCGATAGTAAAACATGTAATTGGACTCGATGATACTCCTTTTGTTATAAGTGGTTTTAGACACCCTCAAGAGATAGAGTGTTTTTTGGCCGAGTATAAAAAAAATATCAAGACTTTGTATGTAGATGCTAGCTTGGATATTAGGTTTGAGCGTAGTATTGCCAGAAAAAGGCCCGACGACCATATAACAAAAGAAAATTTTGTTGCAAAAAATGAGCAACAAATGTCTATGGGGCTTGCAAAAATGGGAGAAGAAATAGGCGAAAAACTCTTAAATGAAAGCTCTATTGAAAACTACTGCTTGGGTTTTTGCACAAAATACAAAGATTGCTTACCGGATGAGATTGAAATCAAAAGACGGATTTCGACAAAACTGACCCTTGAAAAAGCGATACTTGTCGCCCTTTACTTGTCAGAAACTAATAATGGCTACACTACAACAGAAATCGCAAAACTTATTTTGGAAAAACTCAACATAGTTAAAAGCAAAAATAATGTTAGTAGGTATTTTAATCAAAACATTCACCCGTATTATGAAATTGTAGAAGGCTCTGAGCCGCTGAAATATAAGTTGAATGGAACCGGAGAGAGTGCGGCGAGGTTGGTTTTATCGGCTTAATTGGGAATAAGCAATTTTAATTTTTGTTGACTTTACCCATATCTATCCCAATCTTACTTTTGGCAGTGCCAAACTTAGTAAAAAAACAGTCGATAAGCAAAAATAGTCGAAAAAACAAAACATTAAGGTGAAAATTAAACAAATACATATAAAATGCGACATAAAATACAAAATTTACAAGGGAATCATTGAAAGAGATCATTGGCTATAAAAACGGTGAAGAGCTGATAGACACCCAAAGCGTCGCCGGACAAAACTCCGAAAACCTCCAAGAGATACATTTTGACAACTCCAAAGAGTCATTAGAGATAATCAGACACTCAACCGCACACCTGATGGCGGAAGCGATAAAAGCACTTTATCCGGATGCGAAATTTTTTGTCGGCCCGACTGTGGACGAAGGTTTTTATTATGACTTTAAAACCTCCCAAAAAATCGGCGAGGACGAACTGGTCACGATAGAAAAAAAGATGAAAGAGCTAGCCGAAAAAGGGACGCAAATAACCAAATACGTCATCACAAAAGCTGAGGCGCTCCAAAAATTTGCAGACGACGAACTAAAGCAAGAGGTTCTAAAAAAGATAGATTCCGACGAAATAGGGATATACGCCCAGGGTGACTTCGAGGATTTGTGTAGAGGGCCTCATGCGCCAAGCGTCAAATACCTCAGAAACTTCAAGCTCATCCGTGTAGCCGGTGCATATCTGGGCGGCGACGAGTCAAAAGAGATGCTAACCCGTATATACGGTATAGCGTTCGCCGACAAAGAGACGCTAAAAAACTACGTCACTATGCTGGAAGAGGCGAAAAAAAGAGACCATAGAAAAGTAGGGCACGATCTCGGACTTTTCACGTTTGACGAGGAGATAGGTAGCGGTATGCCGATATGGCTTCCGGCAGGTGCCAGACTCAGAGGAAAGCTCGAAAAACTCCTATACCATGCCCATCTAGTAAGAGGGTATGAGCCGGTGAGAGGGCCTGAGGTACTAAAGTCGGAGCTATGGAAAAAGAGCGGACACTACCAAAACTACGGCCAAAATATGTACTTTACAAACATAGAAGAGGCCGAGTACGGTATCAAGCCTATGAACTGCCTGAGCCATATCAAGATTTTTGGCTCCGAGGTCAGAGGATATAGAGAACTTCCGCTCAAATACTTTGAATTTGGAATGGTGCATAGACACGAAAAGAGCGGGGTACTGCACGGGCTACTCAGGGTTAGAGAGTTTACCCAAGACGATGCGCATATATTTTGCACGGAAGGGCAGATAAAATCTGTGATCTACGAGGTTATGGATTTTGTAGATTCAATCATGAAAGCCTTTGGGTTTGAGTATTCGATAGAACTTGCCACAAAACCGCAAAAAGCGATAGGCTCCGACGAGTTTTGGGAAAAAGCTACCGAGGCTATCAGGGATGCTCTAGTAGAAAAAGGGATGGAGTTTGGTATCGATGAAGGGGGCGGCGCATTCTACGGTCCAAAAATCGATGTCAAAATAACAGACTGTATCGGCAGAAAATGGCAATGCGGAACTATTCAGGTGGATCTAAACCTACCGGAGAGATTTGATATTCACTATACCGACGACAATAACCAAAGGGTCAGACCGGTTATGATTCATAGGGCGATTGTCGGTTCATTTGAGAGGTTTATTGCGATTTTAACGGAGCATTTCGGTGGAGAGTTTCCGTTTTTTATCGCCCCTACTCAGGTGATATTGGTTCCAATCGGAGAGGCGCATATCGATTTTGCGAAAAAACTCCAAAAAGAGTTGATTGCGGCCGATATATCGGTTAAGGTTTCGGATAAAAACGAGAGTTTGGCAAAAAAAATCAGAAATGCGGAAAAAGAGAGGGTTCCTCTAATTGCCGTCATAGGTGATGCAGAGATGAACGAAAATAAGGTTGCGGTCAGAGATAGGCGCGAGAAAAAACAGTACGAGATGGACATAAAAGAGTTTGTCGAGGAACTTAAGGCGAAAAACAGCGGAGTATTTGTTTGAACAAAAAAGATGAAACCTTACTAAACGAAAAAATCAGATTCGACGAGATTAGATGCGTCGGTGAAGAGGGCGAGCAACACGGGATTATAACTCCTGCCGAAGCTCTTAAGATCGCAAACGAAAAAGGGCTAGACCTCGTACTGATCTCAGCGGATGCAAAGCCTCCGGTATGCAAAATAATGGACTATAGCAAGTTTAAATATCAACAGGCGAAAAAAGCAAAAGAGGCAAAAAAGAAGCAGATAGTAATCGAAATAAAAGAGATCAAACTATCACCGAAAATTGCCCAAAACGATATAAACTACAAAGTCAAACACGCTAGAGAGTTTTTGGAAGCCAAAAAACACGTTAGATTTAGGGTCTTTTTGAGCGGTAGAGAGATGGCTACACCTCAACTGGGCGTAAATCTACTGACTCAGATTTTTGAACTTGTCAAAGACCTAGGCGACATGGAAAAAGAGCCAAACTTTGAGGGTAGATACGTAAATATGACGGTTCTACCGAAAAAAAATCTAAAGCAACCAACCCCCCAACCTCAACAAAAACAATCCTAAGAATTTATTAGATAAAATTCCGTTCCTAAAATCTGCCGAAATTTCGGCAGATTAAAATTAGCAAGGAGTTCGCCGATGCCGAAAATGAAAACGGTTAAAAGTGCGGCTAAAAGATTTAAGATTAGAAAATCCTCGATCAAAAGAGGTGCGGCATTCAGAAGCCACATTCTAACTAAAAAAAGCCCACAAAAAATGAGAAACCTAAAATCTCCAAAAAGTGTTCACAGCGCAAACATAGACTCTGTAAACGCTATGCTTTGTATGTAAGAACTGTCTTTTAGACAGGTCAAAAACAACATTTGAGTATTCCGGAATAGTCCCCCGAAAGACTTTAAATATCGGGAAAGTCCGTTAAAACGGCACCTAAGTTAAAAAACAACGGTAAAGGACCGACACAATGAGAGTAAAAACAGGCGTCGTAAGACGAAGAAGACACAAAAAAATCCTCAAAATGGCAAGAGGCTTCTACAGCGGTAGAAGAAAACACTTCAGAAAAGCTAAAGAACAGCTAGAAAGAAGCTTGTATTATGCATTTAGAGACAGAAAACAGAAAAAAAGAGAGTTTAGAAAACTGTGGATCGTAAGAATAAACGCCGCATGCAGACTAAACGGTATTAGCTATTCAAGATTCATAAACGGTCTTGCAAAAGCAGGCATCGAGCTAGACAGAAAAATCCTTGCTAACCTCGCCATGAACGAACCGGCTGCATTCAAAGAGATTGCCGAAAAAGCAAAAGCAGCTCTATAATTTTAACCTCCTGCATACTATTCTCCCGCAAATGCGGGTAGCTTTAGGGAGTGCGGAGATATTTATGTCTTTGCCATTTTTACGGGCTTTGCCCGTAAAAATGCTCAATTAAAAAGGCGGCCCTTTTCTTAGCCTCTCCATGGCCTCGGATGCTTTTTTAGGCTCCATCTTCGATAATATCTCAGACGCTTTTTTAGGCTCCAAACTTATCAACACCTGTGCAGCAGACGATGCGTTCATCTCTGAAAGTATTCCGGCAGCAGGCCCCGGCTTCATTTTTACATAGCTTTGGGTGATTTTGTCATCTTTTGCTTTTTGAATAGCATCGAGAACTTTTTTATTCTCATCTAGCATCGCTTTTGTATTTTGCTCTTTTTTAGCCACTTCAGCTAGCAACTTATTGATCTCTGCAAGTTTTTGAGATAATTTTTGCTCTTTTTGGGTCTGAACATTTTTATTTGCATTCTGAAAAGCGGACAAAGATTGCTCTTTTTCCTCTAGCTTCTCTATTTGATAGGCTATCTCTGCTTTTCTCTGCTCAAATATCTTGTTGCACTCATCTACGCTAAGGGTCTGTTTTTGGGCGGCAAACAATACAAACGGCACCGCAAGACATAGTAGTTTTTTCATTTGGCTTCCCTATTGTTATATAGCATTACGCCTATTTCGTCCAAATCTTTGGCTTCTCTTTGCGCTTTTGCCTTTAAGAATTTTTTGATCTCTTCGCTCTCCAGATACTTCATTTTCTCAAACTCCATATTTGCCACCCTCAGCTCCTCCAGTAGCCTCTCTCGCTGTCTTGCGAGGTTCTCTAGCTGCTCTCTTAGGCTTTCGATCTCATATCTAAAAGCCTTTTTGATGTCTTCAAAAACTATCATATTGGAAAAGCTCCCCTCATGCGGGGATTCAAGACCAAAGTACCTCTCCTCTGTCGAAGCGAGTTTTGATTTTGCATTTGAAATCTCTATATCAACCGTATAAACGGCGTTTTGGATATCGTCTACCGCTTTTTTTCTGACTTTTACTATAGCGGTAAACTTTGTTTTCATACCATAAAACCTAGCCTGATGTTGATCGATTACCTAAATATAGTATCGTTTCTCTCTGGGGATATAGAGACCATTTCAATTTTAACACCGACCAACTCTTCTAGCCTTAAGACATATTTTTGGGCGTTTTGTGGCAAATCTTCAAAAGTTTTTGCCCCTTTAAGACTCTCCCAACCATCTATCTCTTCATAAATCGGAGTTACCCCATCCATTGAGGATGGCATATAATCTACCGTCTCCCCGTCTTTTTCATAGGCTACACAAATTTTTATTTTCTCAAAACCATCTAGCACATCTAGTTTCATTAGTGATATAGCATCTGTTCCGTTTAGTCTACATCCGTATCTGACCGCTACTGCGTCAAACCATCCGCATCTTCTGGCTCTGCCTGTTGTTGTGCCAAACTCGGCACCCTGAACCCTTAGTCTCTCTCCGATCTCATCCTCTAGCTCGGTAGGGAATACACCGTTTCCTACTCTTGTAGAGTAGGCTTTTGCAATACCGGTAACCTTGCCTATATCTTTCGGGCTAAGACCGGTGCCGCTACAAGAACCTGCAGCTATAGTATTTGAGCTGGTAACAAACGGGTAGGTACCGTGATCTATATCCAACAGCGTCCCTTGCGCCCCCTCCAGAAGCACCCTTTTTTTATCACTCAATGCATCCCATATCATTTTGGATGTATTGGCTATAAATGGTAAAAGTGCGGCTCTATAAGTCGCTATTTCACCCCTTAGCTCCTCTTTTGACGGAATAGCAACCTCATAGGCCTCAAAAAGCCTTTTATTGTCGCTAAAGTAGATATCAAGTTTTGCCAAAAGCGCCTCTTCGTCTTTTAGCTCCATCATCGTGAAGCCGCTTCTGGCTATTTTGTCGGTATAGCAAGGGCCAATCCCTCTACCTGTGGTACCTATAGCATTTTTTCCTCTTGCGGCCTCTTTTGCTTTGTCTATCTGGGAGTGATAAGGCAAAATCATATGCGCTCTATCGGAGATAAAAAGTCTGCCCAACAGGTTTTCAAACTGCTCCATCTCTTTTATCAGGTGCGACGGAGACACAACAACGCCGTTTCCTATGATGTTTATAGCTTTCGGGTTTAGCACGCCTGATGGGATCAAATGAAGGGCAACTTTTTTGCCATCTATAACTATGGTGTGTCCGGCATTATGCCCGCCCTGATATCTCACCACATAATCATACTCTTTGGCAAGCAGGTCCACAATCTTCCCTTTCCCTTCATCGCCCCACTGAAGCCCGACAATCAAATCGGCTTTTGTAACAAAACTCATACACTTAACCTTTGTATAATATTATCCGTATATATTGCAAAACCGCAAGAGTGCTTATGTCCCGCTTTGTAGTTTCCGCCTCTGGCAACAACATCGTTACCTATAAGCATCCTAAAAAATACGTCCGTATAGTACGATGATTTAGGGACGTATAGCGGTGCCACTATTGCGCCGCCGTGGATACACTCCGCCACCCCTATCAGCCGTTCCAACTCAACAGATATGGGGGTCGGAGATATTTTTGCAATCTCTTTTAACTCTTCGGCGCTATCGCAATCCAAAAGTTTTTTAAACCACTCGACTTCAACTTTTTTTAGTTTGGCATAATCGTTTGCCATAAATAGTTCAAAATCGAGTTTTAGCTCCGATACGACAGCTTTTACAACCGCTATGTCCGATATTTGTACTTTTGGGCTAAGCCCGCATCCGGCAAAAATGTCTCCGGCAAGCTTTAGGGCGTACGAAACATCGGTAGAGTCTAAAAACTCGGCTCCTATCTGATTTATCTCGGTCGTCGGAAAATGAAAAACCGGCTGGATGTAGAACCATTTTTTATGCGTCGTACTTCTACCTAGCCTTTTTGTTATTAGTCTCACAACGTCTATTGAGCTGTCCGCCCTCAGACTCAGAGCATTATTGTTTGCGTCCGAGAGCCTGATAATACCGTTTTGCTCGCTTTGCGACGAATAGGTCTGATGTTTTTGATACGTAAAGTAAGGTGTTGAAATCTCCTCAAACCCCTCTTTTGCAAATATCTCGACCGCTTTATTCTCAATCTCCCTTTTTGCGGCGGCTAAAGCTCCAAAATAGAGCCTACCTCCCTTTGGGATTTCATGTTCGTAAGCCAAAACTACCCTTTTAGAAAATAGGTTTGCGCAAACGCTCGTGAGGCGGATGCGTCAAACTTTCTCATATTTAGTTTCTCCATAGCTATCTCTATAGCCTCAACAGCCCATGCGGCATGATAGACCTCTACGTAACCCATGTGGTTAATTCTAAAAATCTTGTCGTTTAGCTGGTCTTGTCCACCTGCAATATTGACCTTAAACTCGTTTTGGAGAAGTTTTCTAAGGGTGTTCGCTCCGTCAAGCTCGTATGTACTCATGGAAAGAGCCGGATTTTTCGGATATTGTTTTAACCCTATTGCATCCAAAGCGGCTCTGGTAGCCTCGGCTGTTTTTTTGATTTCGGCATATTTTTTATCTATACCGTATGCAAATAAATCAGACAACACTTTGTTTAGCCCTTGCGTCAACGTCGTAGCTGCCGTCCATGCGGTAGTATTTTTACGTTGGTTTTTTAGCTCAATCGCCAGATTAAAATAGTACCCTTTTGGTCTTGACTCTATCTTTGCTACCGCTTTTTCACTAAGGCCCATCATAGCAAGCCCCGGAGGAAGCATTAAAGCTTTTTGGCTCCCGGTAATCAGACAATCGATATTTGAAACATCTATATGCTCTACACCTACAGCCGTTATCCCGTCAGCCGCAACTATAATATCAGGATTTATAGCTTTTAATGCTGCGGCAATTTCTTCGACCGGATGTCTAACACCTGTAGAAGATTCGGATATTTGTATAAACAGCGCATCTATAGACGGATCGTTTTTGACTATGCTAGCCAGATCCTCTACTTTTGCACTCTCACCCCATTCTACTTTATGCTCTACATAATCAATCTCAAATGCTTTGGCTATCTTGCCGAATCTCTCGCCAAATTTCCCACCGTTTACCGTAAGGGCTTTTTTGTGGGTAAGGTTTAGCACGGCCCCCTCCATAGCACCGGTACCGGAAGATGACAGCATCAAGACCTCCGGGAGGTTAAAAAGTTTTTTGAGCATCTCTCTTGTGGACTCAAAAATTGCCTCAAATTCTTTTGTTCTATGATGTATGGTTTCGGTTGACATAGCCGCTCTAACGGCTTCTGGGACAGCAGTCGGTCCCGGCGTTAAAAGAATCATTATATAAAACTCCGTTCGTAAATAAATCACAACAATATATATGCGAATATAGCAAAAAATAGGTAAGAGTTGCCGATTTTCCGAGCTTAGACGGGTGTTAAAAAAAATTGAAAAAAAGGCTTAAAAAACCTCAAATTTAAGTATGAATTAAAGTTTAGATGTTGTATAATTGCGGCTTTGATTTAGCTACTTTAGTTTTTTGCGAAAAGCCTGTCTTTTCAGAGCTTCGCCAAAATCTTGAAAGTTTGCTCAAATTGCGTAACCCTTTCAAAGAAATACGTCTTTGAACGGCTTTTGTCGCAGAATAGTAAACATTTTGTTGCAAAATTAGTTCAGATTCGGTAGCAGGCAATAGGTCCCTTATTAAAGGGTATTTCGATAAAATTTTAATTTTAAATCTCAAAAAGGATGTCTCATATGAAAAAAGTTCTTGTAGCTGCTCTTGTTATAGCTGGTCTTGCGTTCTCTGGTTGCTCAAAAAAAGCTGAAGAAAAACCAGCAGAAGCTAACGTAACTGAAGCTAACGTATCTGCACCGGTAGAAGCTAACGCTACTGAAGCTAACAAAACTGAAGCTAACGCTACTGAAGCTAACGCAACAAAATAAGTAAATCCCCGAAAGGGGTTTGCTTTATTTAGCTTTAATAAACTACATTTTAAAAAATTAAACGCTCGCTTTCATCACTTCAAACAGTTTTTTATCAAATTTATTTTCGTTAAATATCTCAAACGCATAAAAAGCCTGCCATAGCAGCATATCTATCCCGTCTTTTCTTTTTACCCCAAATTTGTCTGCCATTTTTAAAAACGGCGTATCTCTATATATACAGTCAAAAGCAAAGACGGCCTTTTGCATAAGCCCCTCAAGCAACACCTCTTTTGTCGGCAACAAGTCGTCCTTTAGTCCGGCGGACGTTGTATTTACGATAAGATCATAACCGTCGATCTCCAAATCATCAAACACAACTGTCGAAAATCCCCTCTCTTTAAAAAACGAAAGCCTCTCTTTGCTTCTATTCGCAACAACGACATCCGAATTTTCTGATTTTAGTGCAAACGCTATGGCTCTGGCAGTCCCTCCGGCTCCGAGTATTAACGTTTTTTTTGGGACAAAACCGTCTAGCGCCGCCATAAAACCGGGGGCATCGGTATTGTATCCAAGGAGTCTTCCGTCTTTTTCGATTACCGTATTGACGGCTCCGATTTGTTGTGCAAACATATCAAGAACATCACAGGCCGAAAAAGCATCCTCCTTGAACGGAATAGTGACATTTGCCCCGCTAAGTCCAAGTTCAAAAAATTTATTTTTAAAATCTTTTCCCTCTTGCAACTCATATCTGGCGTAACAGTCTCTTAGCCCCAGATATCTAAAAGCTCCGTTATGGATAAGGGGCGATTTGGAGTGCGATACCGGATTGCCGAATATCGCAAATAGTTTATGATTCAAGATTTTTTAACTCTTCAAAACTGGAAAGGTTTGCCGCCAGTTTATTTTTTATCTCTTTTAGCTCAAGTTCCGGGATACTATCGGCTACGACTCCGGCTCCGGCCTGAAAAATTATTTTATCTTTTTTTACAAGTGCCGTCCTGATAGCAATCGCAAAATCCATATTTCCGTCAAATCCGAAATACCCTACCGAGCCGCTATAAAAGCTTCTTTTTACACCCTCTAAATTTGCGATTATCTCCATCGCTTTTATTTTTGGGGCTCCGGTCATTGTCCCTGCCGTAAAAGTAGCCCTAAAAAGATCGAACATATCTTTGTCGTCTTCCAAAAATCCGGTAACGTCGCTAACCATGTGCATAACGTGCGAATATCTCTCCACACGCATCAAATCACCGACAACAACAGTTCCGCTCTTACACACTCTACCGATATCGTTTCTAGCCAAATCGACCAGCATTATGTGTTCGGCTCTCTCTTTCGGGTCGTTCACCATCTCTTTTTCGAGCTCCAAATCCCGCTTAAGATCTTTTCCCCTTTTTCTGGTTCCGGCTATCGGACGGATTAGAACTTCACCGTTTTCAAGTTTTATCATCACCTCCGGCGAACTACCGGCTATCGAAAAGTCTTCATACTTCAAAAGATACATATATGGAGACGGGTTTTTTGCCCTGAGAACCCTATAAAAACTATACGGATCAACCTCGGCATCCACTGTGATTCTATTGGCGACCAAAATCTGAAATACGTCTCCGGCTCTTATGTGCTCTTTTGCCTTGAGCACACTCTCTTTGAAGCTCTCGTCACTCAGTATCGTCTTGGTCTCAAACGTTCCGGACGGTTTTTTAAGCTCGACGTATCCGTAATTATCCGATAGCAATCTCTCGACTTCGTCAAAATCTATCGTTGGATTTTCCATTGTTGTAAACATTAGAAGCTTACAATTTTTATGGGAATAGGCGATTACCGCTTCCGGCCTTATCATATCGAAATCGGCGATTCCGGTTTCATCCTTTAGAGGCTCCATCGATGTCTTTAAAACAGGTTCAAACTCTTTTATCAGGTCATACCCTATGTAGCCGACAAATCCATCAACAAAACCGAGTCCGTACTCTTCGCACATTTTGCCGTATTTTGAGGTATCTATCTTGGAGTAATAGTTCTGCAAAAATGCAAGCGGCTCTATCTCTATATCGCTCTCGTTTCCGTTTTCATCTGCATACGAGCTCTTTGAGTTTTTGTAAGAAACCCTCTCGCGTTCACCGATAAAGATATAGCTGTAATTGCCGTACTCATTAACTACGGCACTCTCTAGAAGAAAAATTCTCTTTTGGGAGAATCTCTCTTCTAGCTTCCTATAAAACGCAATCGGGGTAAACTGATCTATAAAAACCGATCTAAATAACAATCAATCAACCTTTTACTATAAAAGCGTCGCTTCTAATCTGTTTTCTAACTTTCGGCAGAGCCTTGTCGGCCTCCTCTTTTGTACCAAACGGACCGACCCAAACTTTTGTTATGTTTTTGTCGTTTTTCGTGCCGTCTTTTGTTTTAGCGGTAAACCCGGCCGATGTAATTTTTGTCGCAAGTCCGGAAATAGTTTGAGGGTCGTTAAAGTATCCGACTTGAATATAGTAGCCGCCGTTTTGAGCCTGTGCCGTTTTTGACTCAGCTTTTGGGGCTTGCTGTTTTGCCTCTTCCGCCTTTTTCTTCTCAAGCTCTTTTTGTTTGGCTGCTTTTTGCTCAGCTCTTTTTTTCTCAAGCTCTTTTTGTTTGGCTATCCTGTCGGCCTCTTTTTTTTGTTCTGCCGCTATCTCTTCTTGGGTTTTTTGCGGCGGGGTCATTACTGTTTGTTTCGGTTGTTCAGACTTTATCTCTACCCCCTGAGGTTTTGCAGTCGGCGACGGAGCAGGGGCAACTGTTGTAGCAGACGAAGGTGTCTGAGCTATTGCAACAGGAGCAGGCTGTGACGGAGCAGGTTGCTGGGTTGCGGGTGCTGTCGCTTCTTTTTGTGCGTCTTGCTGGAGTTTTTTTACTATTTCATCCAATTTTGCATCCGCATTTGCATTTGCACTACCGTTTTTATCGGCAGACGGCGACGGAGCAGGGGCAACCGTTACGGCTTGATTATTTTGATCTTGCCCACCGATAGGCAAAGGCTGTTTTTTATCGTCGTTGCCAAAAAATTTCATCGCACCTATGGCAACAAAAAACATTAGTAGTACGCCGGTAGCAACAAGAAAAAACTTCTTACCTTTTCCGCCCTCTTTTTGATTGCCTAACAGCAGGTCGTTTAGTTCGTTTTTTTCATCCATAAATTAGCCCTCCACGCTTATAAATGTTTAGACCACGATGCGCCACGCTCTTTTTCGTACACATCGTATGGTAGATTTAGTATATTAAACTCAGGCGGAATCTGATCATTTGGAAAATAATTCCACTGAACCGGAAGTCTCTGAGAGAGTTTCATAGATAGCGTCTTTGCAAGATGAATACCCTCATGCAGGGTAGTATGCCCTTTATGTATGTACAAATGCAGATGTCCGGCCGTCTTTGTCTTGTACGCCGTAAAGTTGATAAACCCCTCTTCCCTAAATAGCAGTTGCGCCCTATGCCAAAACCTCTCCGGATCCCTGCCGTTATAGTCGAATACGATATTTTCAACCTTTTGGTTAGGTAAAATAAGAGAGTGCGCCACAACGCATTTGCCATCGGAATAATCGTTCATTACCTGCAAATTTAGAGTTTTATCGATCTTTTCGTATTTATTAAAATACGTCTTCCCTTTATACTCTATTTTCTCGGATGCACCGTCTCTCTTTTGCCAATAGTGCGTCGTGCACATCTTGATAAGCTTTGTATCCACATTGTACATCGGGCGCTACTTCCTTTTACCTTTTTTGCCTATCTTAACGTAATCAATATATAGCTCTATCATAAATTACAAATTTAGATGCTAGCTCTTTCATTTTTCCGGCTATCTCTATATGTTTCGCCTCATTGCCCACATCGTCAAATACGTCGCAGATGGCGTTTGCAATGATTTTGAACTCCTCTTCTTTCATCCCTCTGGCGGTTAGAGCCGGTGAACCTATCCTGATACCGCTTGTTACAAACGGGCTTCTGGTCTCGCCCGGAACGGTATTTTTATTTACCGTAATACCTGCTCTACCTAGTGCGGCATCGGCATCTTTACCGGAAAACTCTTTATTTAGGAGGCTAACTAGCACAAGGTGTGAATCCGTACCGCCGGATACTATATCGTATCCCCTGTTTACTAGAATTTCGGCAAGCACTTTGATATTTGCTTTCACCTGTTTTGCGTATGTTTTCCACTCAGGCTTTAGGTTTTCACCGAAACCGACGGCTTTTGCGGCAATGATATGGACAAGCGGCCCACCCTGAATCCCCGGAAATACCGCTTTATTGATTTTTGTCGCTATCTCTTCATTATTGGTCATAATCATACCACCTCTTGGCCCCCTAAGGGTTTTATGGGTAGTCGTGGTAACAACGTCCGCATACGGAAAAGGAGACGGATACTCCCCAGCCGCAACAAGGCCTGCATAGTGTGCGATATCGGCAAATAATAATGCCCCAACAGAGTCGGCTATCTCTTTGAATCTTTTAAAATCTATCTCTCTTGAGTATGCACTAGCTCCGCATATAATCATTTTAGGTTTTACTATGTTTGCAATATCTTGCACTCTATCGTAATTGATATACCCGTCAAGCTCAACCCCATAGCTAAAGCTCTCGTAGTTTTGACCGCTAAAATTTACTTTTGCGCCGTGAGTAAGGTGTCCGCCGTTTGAAAGATCCATCCCCAAAATCTTGTCGTAAGGCTTTAAAAGGGCAGTAAATACTGCGCCGTTTGCCTGTGAACCGGAGTGCGGCTGAACGTTTGCAAACTCGCATCCGAAAAGTTTTTTGGCTCTATCGATAGCCAGCTGCTCCACCGCATCGGCAAATTCACAACCGCCGTAGTATCTTTTGTACGGGTACCCTTCGGCATATTTGTTTGTAAATACGCTACCGCTTGCCTCCATGACGGATGGAAACGTAAAATTTTCACTTGCGATCATCTCAAGGTGGTGCGTTTGCCTATCAAGCTCTTTTTGTAGTATGTCAAAAACTTCTCTGTCGCTATTTTCCATAAAACCCATAGTAAATCCTTCCTAAATTAGCTTAATCTTCTCATTGCAGGGAACAAAATAACGTCTTTTATTGACTCCTGTCCCGTTAGCAGCATAACAAGCCTATCGATACCGATACCTTGCCCCGCAGTCGGAGGCATCCCGTATTTGAGCGCCTCTACGAAGTCCTCGTCCATATCGTTTGCCTCTACGTTGCCGGCCGCTTTTGCCTCTGCCTGTTTTTTAAATCTCCCGTATTGATCAATCGGGTCATTTAGCTCATTAAAGCCGTTTGCAATCTCCCGTCCGGCGATAAATAACTCAAATCTATCGGTTATCTCCGGGTTATTCTCGCTCCTTTTGGCAAGAGGGGATATCTCAACCGGAAATCCGGTTACAAATGTCGGATTATTAAGTTTTTTCTCCACAAAATTGTCAAACAATTCAGCCAAAAGCTCACCGTAGTTTAGCTTTTCGTCAAACTCTACATCTTTTGATTTGAGATAGGCCTTGATGCTATCTCTATCTTTTGTTGCTTCAGTCGGAACACCGCCTATCTCGGTTAGGGATTTTACATAGTCTACTCTACTGAATTTTGAAAGATCAACTTCACGCTCACCGATAGTAATAACATTTGGAAGGCCTAGGTTTTCTATCAAATTCGCAAACAATCTCTCCGTCAAATCCATCAGATATTCGTAGTTTTTGTAAGCCCTATAAAACTCAATCATTGTAAATTCAGGGTTGTGTGTATGGTCAATCCCCTCGTTTCTGAAGCTCCTGTTTATTTCAAATACAGCCTCAAAACCGCCGACTATAAGCCTTTTGAGATACAGCTCCGGAGCTATACGCAAATATCTATCTTCACCGAGTGCATTATGATGTGTGATAAACGGTCTGGCGGTAGCACCTCCCGCTATCGGATGTAGCATTGGAGTTTCAACCTCCAAAAAACCCTCGTTTTCAAAAAAACGCCTGACGAGGCTTACAATACGACTCCTTGTTTTAAGGGTATCCAACACATCACGGTTCATGATAAGGTCTAGATATCTTTGTCTATATCTGGTCTCCATATCGGTTAGGCCGTGGAACTTCTCAGGGAGCTGGTTTATCGCTTTTGTGAGTATCTCCATCGCTTGTACATGCATAGTAAGCTCACCGGTTTTAGTTACAAAGGCATAGCCGCTAACCTCTACTATATCGCCCACCTCTACCAGCTTTACAAGCTCTGCAAACCAGTCCCCGAGGTCGTTTTTTGAGTAGTATATCTGGATTACTCCGACCTCATCTTCTATTTTTGCGAAAGCGGCTTTACCCATAAGCCTCAAAAACTTAACACGTCCCGATACGGTGTAGCTCTTATCGCTTTTTTTGCTCCCGTCTTCAAGATCAAAAATATATTGGTTTTTCTCTATAAAACTTGCAGTATCCGTGTCTCTTTTTGAAACCGAGGTATACGGGTTTTTACCCACTGCACGGAGCGCTTCGGCTTTTTCTATCCTCTGTTTTGTGTAAACGTTTTCAAACATTAACTATCTTTTCCCTTTGCTTTTTGGTTGCACTCTTTGCATGTTCCGTATATCTGCATGGCGTGGTCTTTTATCGTAAACCCTTTTTTGGCCGCTTCAGCCTCTTGGAGCTTTTCTATCTCGTCCGATTCAAACTCTATGATTTTGTCGCACGATACGCATATCATATGGTCATGATGGGCTTTTGTATTTAGTTCGTATTTTTTACCGTCGGCACCAAATGATATACTAATCGCAAACCCTTCGTTTTCAAAAAAATTCAGAGTTCTATAGATTGTAGCTATCCCTATATTTTTACCCTCTTTTTCGTGTTGGGCAAAAACCAAAATCTCCTCTGGGGTAAAATGCCCTTTATGTTTGTACATAGCGGCCATAATCACCTCTCTTTGAGTGGTGTTTTTGAGGTTTTTCTCTTTTACCCTCTCTCTTAGCATCGCAAGTATTACGTCTAATGATTTCTCTTTCATTTTTTCGCTTCCGATGTTGTGATATTTACCTCTTTCAAGGCCTCTTTTGTCATCTCCTCTTTAACTTTTTGTGAGATGTTTGAGGCGTTCAAATCCTCCGGCTTTAGCTTCATAATAAAACCCCCCGTAGAGACCATCGGCGAATATAAAAAGCTACCTGAAAAATGGTTTGAGAATTTTGCATTTAAAAAAGCTACGTTTGAGATTGCAAAAACTATAACCGACAGTATCAGGTATATTTTCCCTCCGGCGACTCCAAAGCCTAGTATCTTGTCGGCAATGCCGAATCCGCTGACGTCTATCGCCTTTGATACGAAAGATGCAAAGAGGGTAATCCCAAACCACAAAGCGGCAAACAGAGCTATAAAAGATACGACGTGAGCCGCCGTTTCGTTTTTTATGTTTAGGATATGGACAAAAAAATCCCCAAAGCCGCCCGAAAATCTGGAAGCCAAAAAAATACCGCCGATAATTGCGGCAAGTCCGGCAACCTCTTTTACGAATCCGTGCAAAAATCCTTTTAATCCGAGTGCGCCGACCAAAAACAAAACTATAATGTCGAGAGTGCTCAAAAAGCGGCCTTAATAAAGTTTAAGTGAGTGCCGAAATTGTACCGCCTTAATCATAAAAAAAACATTTTTTGTCTATAATCGCCCCCATGTCAAGATTAACCGAAAAAGATGCTCTTTCACTGTTGCAAAACGCCGATCTAAGAGAACTGGGCACCCTCGCCTACGCCCAAAAAAAAAGGCTTCATCCAAAAAATATTACTACTTTCGTAGTCGATAGAAATATAAATTATACTAATATCTGCGTCGCCGGTTGTAAATTTTGCGCTTTTAAGCGTGGAGTAAACGACGAAGACGGCTACCTTTTGGACTTTGGCACAATAGGGACAAAAATTGAAGAACTACTGGATATAGGCGGCACCCAGATACTTTTTCAAGGGGGAGTCCACCCAAAACTCACCATAGAGTATTACGAAGAGCTCGTCGGATATATCCATACCAAATATCCACAAATAACTATTCACGGCTTTTCAGCCGCCGAGATAGCCCACATCGCAAAGCTATCTGAAATAACAATTAAAGAGACACTTATCAGGCTAAAACAAAAAGGGCTCTCCTCGATCCCCGGAGCAGGAGCGGAAATACTATCTGACCGTGTACGCAATATCATATCTCCGAGCAAGCAAAACACAGCCGGATGGCTAGAGGTTCACGAGAGCGCCCATAATGAAGGGATCAAATCCACGGCAACAATGATGTTTGGATCGGTAGAGAGCGACGAAGAGATAATAGAGCATCTGGAGCATATCCGGATGCTACAGGATAAAACCGGAGGGTTTCGGGCTTTTATCGCATGGTCGTTTCAGCCGGATAATACCCCGCTAAAAAAAGAGATTCCTACCGTACAAAAAGCCTCCCCAAACAGATATTTACGAATTTTGGCGCTCTCCAGACTATATCTGGATAATGTCAAAAACATCCAAAGCTCATGGGTTACGCAAGGCTCACATATAGGCCAGACCGCTTTGTTTTTCGGGGCAAACGATATGGGTAGCACAATGATGGAAGAAAACGTTGTTGCGGCGGCCGGAGCTGCCAATAAAATGGCGGAGGATGAGATAATAAGGCTCATAAAAGATGCGGGAGAGATACCGGCAAAACGGAACACGGCGTATGAGATACTTAAGGTTTATGAATGAAGCTCGTAAGCAAACTAATTTTTTTGATTTTTACTCAAGGTTTATTGATGGCTAACACCCTTTTTTACCACGAAATAGGGGGCGTAAAGGTCCCTGTTATTTTTGAGGAGGACAAGAGCCTCCCTACAGCTAACCTAAAGCTGATTTTTCTAAATTCCGGATCCATGAAGGATGGTGCGAAGCTTGGGATCTCGAAAATGTCGTTTAAGCTCTTAAACGAGGGGACAAAAAAGCTGGGAAGTGTGAAATTTGCCGAAAATCTCGATGAAAAAGCGATAAAACTATCGGCTTACAGCGGATTTGAGACTGCCGGCATAGAGTTTTCATCCCTCAAGGAGAACCTAAAAGAGGGGGCGAGACTAACAGGTGAGCTCTTAAAAGATCCAAACCTAACAGACGAGACACTCCAAAAAATAAAGATTATGACAATATCTTCGATTGCCAAAAAAGAGGATGACTTTGACCATGTGGCCGATTCTGCATTAAAAGAGCATATCTTTAAAAAAACACCGCTAGAGTTTGACGGAACCGGAACAAAAAAAACGGTTGAAAACATAAAACTATCCGATATAGCCGAATTTTTGAAATCCCATATAACCCTCTCAAATACCGTGGCGGTAATAGGCGGCGACATGACAAAAGAGGAGGCGATTGCCGCTTTAGAGGCGGCTGTTAAACCGCTAAAAGGTGGGCACCAACCATCCGTAACGCCTTTTTTTGATGCAGAAAAAACACCAAAAGAGATAAGGGTAAAAAAAGAGACAAAACAGGCATATATATATTTTGGCGCACCTTTTTATCTAAAAGCCGACGACAAGGACTCCCATAAAGCCAAACTTGCCAGCTTTATACTGGGTTCAAGCGGGTTCGGGAGTCGGCTTATGGAAATTATCAGAGTTAAAAACGGCCTTGCCTACTCTGCATACGCAAGACATAATACGGCAAAGAGCAATTCGTATTTTAGCGGTCACCTCCAGACAAAGATAGAGAACGAAGAGAAGGCAAAAGAGCTTGTCAAAAAAACGGTTGACGAATTTATCAAAGACGGAGCAACTCAAAAAGAGCTTGACGGAGCTAAAAATTTTATACTCGGAAGCGAACCGCTCAGAAACGAAACCTTATCCCAAAGGCTCTCAAGGAGCTTCAACGAATTTTATATCGGAAAGCCGCTAGGTTTTCATAAAGAGGAGTTGCAACTGATAAAAGAGACGACACTGGAGGAGCTAAATGCCTTTATAAAGTCTCATCCGGAAATCGCCCTCCTCTCGTTTGCCGTAGTCTCCTCTAAATAAATTATGTTTTTTGAAAAAGTAGATCAAGAAAAAGCAAAAAAACTGGGGCTATCCGAAATACTGGACTTAGCCCTTTTCATCCCTACCGGATACGAGGATACGAGGCTATCAAACTCTATTGTGCCAAATACCACCCTCACCCTCAGATGCGAAAATATCGGAAAAAAAATCACACCGAAAACGGCAATATATACCTTTAGGCTACTAGACTTTAAGGATAAATACATAAATGCCGTCTACTTCTCCCCGAAAAGGTATCAACAAAATCTGTTTACCACGGGAGAGAGCGTCTGTCTACACGGCAAAAGCGGCCACAACAGTGAGATATTTTTGTCACACCCCAAAAAAGTCTCCGAATACGGAAAAATCACACCGATTTACGTCAAAGGGATGCAAAATAAAACTGCGATAGCCTTCGTAAAAAAATACCTAACTCTGCAAAACCTAAAAGACGAGGGGCTTGACGATGATACGGCAAACGAAATACTAAAAATTCATTTTGATCCGCTATCGTTTGACACAAAAGAGCCGCCAAAAAATATCGAAGAGGCTCTCAAAACTGTCGAGATATACAGATACCTAAAAGGGCTGTCGCTAAAAAAAACGGATTTTCCGGCAAAACCTTTGCATACCGCCCAAACCGATAGTTTTTTAAATGCCCTGCCGTACAAAATCACCGATGACCAAAAAAATGCCGTTGAGGCTATCAAAAATGACCTATCGCAAAACAGACAGACAAGAAGGGTGATCGTAGGGGACGTAGGGTGCGGAAAAACTACAGTCATACTAGCCCTTGCCGCTATGGTCGGAAAAAACAAAACAGCCCTTTTGGCTCCAACCTCTATTCTGGCGAGACAGATATACGAAGAGGCAACCAAATACCTCCCGCTAAAAACCGTGCTCGTAACACAAAGCTCAAATGCAAAAGACGATGAGATACAAAATGCCGATTTTCTAATCGGGACACACGCCCTACTCTACAAAAAACTCCCTGCTTGCGCCGCCGTAGCGGTAGACGAGCAACACAGGTTCGGGACAAACCAACGAAGGCTCATAGCCGCTCTAGTCTCGGACGGCAAAGATAGACCTCATTATTTTCAGTTTTCAGCCACTCCGATACCTAGGACGCAAGCACTCATAGAGGCATCTTTGGCCGAACTAACCCTCATAAAACAGATGCCGATACAAAAAGAGATAACGACAAATATTGTCTCAAAAGATGGATTTTCGGCTCTATACTCCCACATAAAAGAGGAGGTTGAAAAAGGGAATCAGGCGGCAATAATCTACCCACTCGTCGAAAAAAGCGACAACCACGATTATTTGTCGATAGAGGAGGCTGAGGGGTTTTGGACAAAAAGGTTTCAAAACGTATACGTCACACACGGCAAAGATTCCGAAAAAGAGGCTGTTTTTGAGGCTTTTAGAAAAGACGGAACGGTTATCGTATCTACAACCGTAATGGAGGTCGGCATCAGCCTCCCCAGACTCTCCGTCATAGTGATTGTCGGAGCCGAGAGACTGGGGCTTGCAACGCTCCACCAACTAAGGGGGAGGGTTGCCAGAAACTCCAACAAAGGGTGGTGCTACCTATACACAAACAATCCTCAGAACGAAAGGCTCAAAAAATTTGCCGTAACAAAAAGCGGGTTTGAGATAGCGGAACTGGATTTAGAATTTAGAGATTCAGGTGATTTGCTAGTCGGCAAAGAGCAAAGCGGAAAGATGTTTAGGTGGTTTGATTTTAAAAACGGCTACGATGCGGCTAAAAAAGCAAAATGGATGTTGGAGCAGTTTTTAAAGGGGATGTCTGTAAAATAAAAGTATGTTTAAAAAGAGTTTAGCGTTAACACTATCGGCCGTTATGTCGTATGCCCTAAGTATCGAGGTTAAAGTCGCAAAAAGCGGCGGAGAGAAATACTCCGTTATGAATATCCAAAGCTCAGAGAGTTTTTCATGCTACAAAAACGAGGCTGACGGTATACCAAAATACTCTTTTATATGCGAGTTTCAAAACCCTCCCAAAACCCCTTTTAAAGGGTTTGAGAGCGAGTTTTTTAAGGTTAGTCCGTTTAAGGCGGATAATAAAATAGACATTGTAGCAAAGACAAAAGCGGATATTTTTGCCCAAAACTTTGATCCTAAATCGCAAAAACAAAAAAAAGTAGGCTATGCCAAAAGGGCAAAAAAATATGTAGTCGTAGCCTCCGAGGGTGAACTAAAGTTTATATCCCCGCAAAAAGCCCCTCCGATAAATTTTCCGGTATCCCTAAAAACCGACCCTTATGTACACGTAAAAACACTTGACGTAGACGGTCTGCCGATAAATGACTCCGACTCTTTACAAGACATAGCCGAATACAACGCCGTCAAAAAAACATTTGATAAAGGGGAGTATAAAGCGGCAATAAAAGAGGTGGAGAGGGCGCAAAAAAACTTCCCTGCATCTATATTTTTATCCGAATACGAGCTAATCAAAATAAAATCTCTCGTGGAGCTTGGCGGTGCACAAAACAATGTAGCGGCAATAGAAGCGGCAAAAGCGTGGCTAAAAGCATTTCCGTCAGACGAAAAAGCTCCTGAGGCGATGCTGGCTCTCGTAAACGCATTTACAAAAAATCAAGACTTCAAAAATGCCGATTATTATTTTGAAAGACTACTAAGCGACTACTCGTTTACAGAGGCTTCCAAAAGAGCTATGATAGACTATGCCGATGTCATACGGGGTGCAAAGCCTAAAAAAGCTATAGAGCTTTACAAAAGAGCGCTATACGAGACCAAAGATCTGGAGATTGCATCACTGGCGGCATTCAAGGCGGCAGACACGTATTTGTCTTTGGGTGATATCGAAAAGGCAAAAGA
>ERZ650312.176-NODE-176-length-33571-cov-10.578022_pt1 | contig 33571 bp, 32 predicted proteins | sample MGYA00376248_ERZ650312 | MGnify/ENA primary metagenome ERZ650312 (study PRJEB26733, sample SAMN07839316) | wastewater metagenome | biome: urban; feature: wastewater treatment plant; material: waste water | place: USA: North Carolina | collected 2016-07-28 ... | reverse complement strand
GAGCGTCTGCCTTACAAGCAGAATGTCGGCGGTTCGATCCCGTCAGCGCCCACCATATTCCCTTATCGTAAAAACCTTGCTTATCTCAAGCTGTTTTCATACACTTCTGTGCAATAATAATTTTAAAATATGACAGATTTATGAGAAACCCATATCAACGCAAAGCTGCGTCTAAACATCAAAATATTGCTTACGATCCTCTTGAAATCTATCGTCTTTTTATCGAAACTATCGTGCATCAAGGCCATGTTATAGCATTATATCAAGATGGCTGGGCTTTATGTGCTACGCCAACCGGTCAACGTTCATTTGCGATGTGGCAGAGTAAAGGTTTAGCACAGCTTTTAGTGAAAGATAATTGGGCAGGCTACGAAATCCAGAGTATTGGTCTTAGCGATTTAGTCGAAAAAGTGATTCCATTCTTACGTGCAGAAAAAACCACGGTCTCGATGAATTTAAGCCCAGAAGGGCAGAATGTCTTGGTTGCACCAGAAAAATTATTATTAGATATCAAAAACTATTTATATCAATTTTCAATGCAGAAGCCTGAATTATTTAAACAATTACAATTACCGTCGCCACGGACAATCCGTCTTCATTAATTCATGAGGATTTTATTTTAGTATTCATTGAGTAGCCAACCACTCCAATATGCAAAATACTCACGTAACCATGCATTATAGCGAGTGGCAAGAGGTGTCTGAGCGCTGATCATGATAGGCGTTTGATAACCCTGACGTATGGCTATAGCACGGCTACGGGGGATATGAAAATCGCTGGTCACAATAGCAATCGGTTGCTGGAGAGAAATATGCTGCTTGGCTAAAATCTTTTTACTATTGATCAGATTTAACTCAGTACTGGTGCTTTGATCTTCGGTATAAATACGCTGTGCTGGGATATGGTGTACATCAATCAGATATTGTCGCATTGCTTCAGCTTCACTATTTTTTTGCTGAAAGGAGAGGCCGCCACTGACGACCATAATGCTGTTGGGATGTAGCTTGGCATAGCTTGCCGCTTGATCTAAACGGCTGGCCAATGTTGGACTCGGTTTGCCATGCTTCAGACCACTGCCAAGAACTACAATAGCGGGTGCAGCGACATGAGGGGTATTTTGTTGATTTGAAAAGCCTAAAAAGACGAAGAAAATGACTAAGCTAAAAACCCAAACAAAGAAAATCGCCCAAGCCCAACGCCATATTGATTGTCTGATTGTATTGGTTTGAATATAGGCGATAAGTTTAGGATAAGCCAGTGCATAAATGATTAGACCTAGTCCAATCAATAAGGGCAAGAGGGTGCCAAAATTAAAGCGTAGTTGTAAAACAAAATACAAGCCGTCTGCGAACAGTAATGACCCGATAATAAAACTAATGACTCTTTTTGATTTTTGCATACAGGCTTGTGGGTTATCGTTTGCATGATTCTAGCAAATTTACGCATGAAAAAACCGAGCGCTGTGGCTCGGTTTTTTCATTTAGACTTAGTGTTTAGTAAACATCGCGACGGTAACGACCTTCTTGACGGAGTTGATCTAATTTTTCTTCGCCTAAGATTTCAATTAGCGCCGCATCGACATCGCTCGCCATCCCATTAATGCTACCGCAGACATAAATTACGGCACCATTTTCAACCCATGTTTTAAGCTCAGTGGCTTGTTCACGTAGTTTATGGTGTACATAAACTTTCTCTGCTTGATCTCGTGAGAACGCTAAATCTAAGCGTTGTAGCATGCCTGTGGTTTGCCACGCTTCAATCGTACTTTGATAGAAGAAATCATGTTCACGTTGACGCTCACCAAAGATCAACCAGTTTTGCGTATAGTCTAGGCGGGTACGTGCATGGAGTAGACTCATTAAACCAGCGATGCCTGTGCCGTTTCCAATACAAATGATAGGACGGTTGTCATTGATCAAGTGGAAAGATTCATTGGTACGAATACGTAGTGCGATAGGTTGCTGAAGCTCGGCATGTTGGGTTAACCAACCAGAACCTAAGCCCAGTTCACCTTCTGAATCTTGCTGTTGGCGCACGACCAAACGTAACACTTGTTGAGTCGGTACACTTGCAATCGAGTATTCACGTGTAGGTAAAGGGCTCAACTGTTCCAGTAAATGTTCCAAATTGGCAAAAGGCTCAATCTCTGTGTTGAGGTTCTTATCCCAAAGCGCTTGCTCAATCGAAATGGCTAAAGACTCAACGATGCTCTGTGCTGCAATGTGATGCTTTTGCATAAAGGCTTGGATACGTGCTGTGCTGTTACCTGGTTGAACTTCAGCAATGTCACCCGCTTGCCATGTTGCATCGAAGTTGGTTTTGAGCTCAATATTATAAGCATGTGCTCCGACACTGTTTGGATTGAGTACTTCACGTTGTGCCAAAGTCCATTGATCAAAGGTTTTGTCAATATTCATGGCTTGAAGCTCAAGTTTGGTTGCAGAGGCAAGAGCACTGTTCCAACGTTGAATATCATTGTTATCTGCGTTGTTGACTTCAATGGTTGCAAACAAAGCATGTGCGCCATTGGCTTTTAACCAACGGTCAATACGATGTCCAAAACTACAATAGGAATCAGGATATTCTTGAGAGCCTAAAGCCAACACGGCATAGTGAAGGTGTGACAAATCCAAAGTTGTATTTAAAAATTTCTTTTCAAAACTACTGGCTAAGTCAGGTGCTTCACCCGTGCCATAAGTACTTGCAACAAAAAGCACTTGTTCGGCAGCTTTTAAGTCATCTTGCGTTAAGTGTTGTACAGCTTTAACGCTTACAGGTTGTCTTGCTTCTTGTAAGCTGGTTGCAGTACGCCAAGCGATTTGCTCAGAAACACCTGTTTGTGTTGCATAGGCAATGAGCCATGGTTTCGCATGTGGATCAACTGGAACATTCAACGCTCCACCACGGGCTTGCTGAGTGAGTTTCTTTTGCTTACGGCGTTTTAGATACAGCATCCAACCCGTTACAAAGAACAGTGGCATCATCAGTGATGCAAACATGGCAAAGAATTGATAAATTGGGCCAAAGAAGCTACCACGGTGCACAGGAAGCATACTGCTCATGATTTTTTCATTCAGCTTCTTCTGCTCATACAACTCCATTTTTTCAATTTGTGAAGTTTGATAATTGAAGACCGCTGAGTTTCGCGCCCGCTCATGCTGTGGAATTGCATCTACAAATGAAAGCTCAAGTGTACCATCAGGCTTTTTCGGAATATTTAGGGTCAGGGTTGAATAGTCTCGACCAACTTGTGCGTTAAATCCTGTCCACGTTTGGGTTAAAGCTATTTGTACTTGTTCTGGAGATAAGCCTTTACGCTCACCATGTTGTTCGCCTTGGCCACGTTCGCCACGTGCAGTGTGCTCACCTTGTGGACCGCCACGACCTTGCTCACGTGATTCGCCACCACGAGCACCAGCCTGTTCGCCACGTGGGCCTTGAGCTGCACCAGCATTTGGACGGGGTCCTTCTTGCATTTGTGCTTGTGGGCGTTCAACACCGAGGACTTTAAACATGCCATCGCGCCACCAATCATAAGACCAGTACAGTCCTGTACAGGCCAAGATCAGATAAAAAATCACCACCCAAGTACCAACAACAGCATGCAAATCCCAAATGAAGTTGCGTCCTTTCAATTTAGGTTTAATAAAAAACCATTGTTTGATGGAATGACGTTTGGGCCAACGTAAGTACAGGCCACTCAATACAAAGAAAATAAGCATGAGGGTACAAGCGCCAGTAATTTGTTTACCGACAGGACCGACAGTTAAATTACGGTGCAACTGTTGAATAAAGTTAAAAAACTCACGGCCTTTAACTTCGGGTAAGACTTCAGCAGTATACGGGTTCACCATCATGTTATAACCACGACGTGCGCCTTCTTTCTCGATATTGACCGTACTTGAAGTGGTTGGCTCTTGAGCAATCGTAATACTATTGATTTTGATGGCAGGATCTTGTTTTTGGAAATGTAGATACAGCTCAGCAGGGGTTAATTTATTGTTTTGTGTTGCTTGAACGGTATAGCTGTCTGGGTTCATCCATTTTAAGATTTGTTGTTCATAAGAATAGATGGCCCCTGTGACGCCCATAAGCGACAGGATAAGACCCGCAGTGATTCCCAAAAACCAATGCACTTGGAAAAATGTTTTTTTAAACATGGCGATACTTAATGGTGAGCGATTTGTTGTGCGGAAATTATACCTGAAGATTGAGAAGATAATATGGATTTAGAAATTAATATTTATTCTCATTATCATTTGTATTCGAGGGTTTGGGATATAAAAAAACCTCCAAAAGTTGGAGGTTTTTTACAGAGGAGAAAGCAGGACTTAAAGTGGCTGTGCTTCACCAACTGTTTCTTTTAAATGTTTACGAATCGTATTAAACGAGAAGTTTTTGCTATCCATGCGTTTTGGCAGAATGTATGCACCTTCTTGGCCTTTCACTTTGAATTTAATCAACAAAAACTCAGGTGTGTTGTACCATTCGTAGATGTCTTTCCAACCGATTGCACCGACACCTTCTTGCATGCCCATTTGCTGGCGCATAATCAGACCGTGAGGTTGTACACCTAAACGAATGCCTTTAATTTCCTGAACTGGAAACTCATTCATTTTGCGTTTCACATACCATTCTAAGCCGAATTTACGGACTAAAAGGTAAACCACGACGCAGGCGATTGCGACCCAACAAAAGATGGTTGAATAATTTTTGAGTAAAATTAGGCCAAGAATCGAAAGGGCTGTAACGACAGCCATGATGATCCAAGCTTTCATGCTAATTTTGTTTGTGCTACGCCAAATTTTTAATTGAGCATCGCGTTGTTCAGCTTCAGTGATTTCATAGGTCACAGGCTGTAAAGTATAAGCGTATAAATTTTTCGCGGTCATAGTGAAAGTAACAGATTTAAAACTGCAAAAAGTTTAGCATCATTTAGAGCATTTCAGTGAGTATATTGTTCCAAAATCACCCAAATTATAATGAAGCCAATTCTGTGGCCTCATGATCCCGTTCGTGGCTTAAACTTTGCTTCAAACGACTAAACTGATTCAAGATGCTAAACATCAACGAAAGCTGTTGCAAAATAATCAATGCTTTCTGATCTTCCTCATTATTTTGGCTTAAACGCTGACGAATGGTCTGTAGCATATTCTGGGCAGTTAAATCAGGCATTTCATCCCGCAGGAGTGCACCTTGGATATTGTCAAAAGCACGATCCATCAATTCTAAAATTTGTGGGTCTTCAATTTTTTCACGATGTGCACCCAGCGCCGCAATATAACTAATAAAGGTATGATTGAGACACAAGAACTCAAACGCCAAGCTTTTTTGCGTTGGGTCAAAATCGGGCTCGGTGGCTAAAGTGGAAATGAGTGAAGCAACTTCGGCATCGGTATTGTGTGCCGCACGACGGACCACGCGATAATTCAGGCCATTGTTGCGTCCAGACTTATACTGTTCAATCACCTCAGCCAAATAATCACATTGAGCGGAAAGCGAACGGTAAATTGTGCGGGGGAGGCGACGGAACTTCCAGTCTGGGAAAATGAAACTCACGCCTAACCATGCCAGACCACAGCCAATTAAGGTATCCATCATGCGCGGAAGGGCAGCTTCATATCCCATACCATCTAAGTTGAAATTAATCAGCGCCAAAATAGTGATGAAAGCGGTGGCTTGAGCGTATTGTTTACTGCGAAGCTCAAAGAAAAGTACCCCGCTGATGACCAATACGAGAAGTTGTCCTTCAATCGAAGGTACAAAGTACAATACGGCATACCCTAAAATGATTCCGACCAACGTCCCTACGATACGTAAACGTAAACGACGTTTGGTTGCGTTGAAATTGGGCTGACTGACAAATAGTGCTGTAAGTAGAATCCAGTACCCATATTCAATGTTGGTGACTTGAACAAAGATATATCCAACTAATAGCACGATAGACAGACGAATCGCGTGTCTAAATAAAACCGACTCGGGGGTGAGATGTTGTTTAATCCGAACTTTAATGTCATCCCAGCCTTTCAGGTCATCATCTTTGAGCTGGCTTTCGATATGCTTAGCTTTATCGAGTTTAATATTGCGTTCAGTTTCTAAGTTACGTAGCTGTGCATCAATCGACTTTAAGTTTTGATACAGTGAAAACAGAGCATTGACCCAAATTTGGTCATATTGTTGTTCGTCTCTGAGCTTTTCTAATGATAAACGGAGGTTTTCAAAAGCATGTTTAAAGCGTTTATTGTGGGTATAGGTTTGACGGTTTAAAATGCTGCTGCTTAAGTCCTTACAGGCTTTGGCTTGTATAGATAAGATTCGTTGAAAGCGGAATAAAATATCGCTGTGTTGAAAAATTTTCGCCAGTTTTTGATAGTCAATATGTGCTGAATCTGCACGCTCGTGAATATCTTGCGCCACAAAATAATATTGCAGACTGCGACGGGTATCCCGTTGTCCACGGTCACCTTTTAAACGGGTGAGTAGGGCGGTTTTCATGTCGTTGAAAATTGCAATTAATTTACCATTTTCCAACGACAGTTCAATCATGCTCTGTTGATAGCTGTTTGCTGTCATATCGACATCAAACAGGTTGGATTTGGCAAACAGAAAATCGGCGAGTGAGGAATAACACTTCGATAGATTGTCTTGTACCTGACGAACGGGAAAGAGCAGAAAACTGATGGTTGAAATAACGCTATACCAAATTGCCCCAATCACCAGCAGAGACGGTTGTGTATACCAGTTGTCAAAAAGTCCGACACCGAGCATGGAGTAAACGGAAACCACTAAGCAACCATAGGAAATGGTGGCATAACGACGTCCCAGTGAGCCCAGTAAAATCAGACCAATACACGAAACGATTAGACCCAGTGCGAATAAAATTGGGTGCGGAAATAAAAAGTAAATCGACGTTGCGGTAATGAAAAAGCCAATATAGGTAAAAATTAAATTCATGATTCGCACGGAAAAGCGGTCATCAATATCACTTAAACCCGCAGCAACTGCGCCGAGTGTCAGCGGAATAGTTGCCAGTTGAAAACCCATAAAATATGGAACAAAAGCCGTCCCTGCAAAAGTAATAACCATGCGGAGGTTATACATGAAGGTTGTATTATAAGTAGCCTGTTTTAGACTCGTCAGCCATGCTTTCAAAGGGCACCTTTGTTTGTCACTTAGGGTTGGACAATTTTCAAATATGAGAATATGTGAAATTTCACCTGCTCTGGTATAAATCATACTATGGAGCGTGTAAACTTGTCTGCAAACTCTCCTTCCAAAACATAAATTAATCCTATGTCGACTACACAGGAAAAAGCGGTCTATTCCAACGCTTGGATTCTCTTACTTGCCTCACTGACTGCGCTTGGTCCACTGTCTATTGATATGTATTTACCCGCTTTGCCACAAATGGCAGATGATTTCGGGGTAAGCACACAAATGGTGGCCAACAGCTTACCTGCGTACTTCTTAGGCTTGGCGATTGGACAACTGGGCCGGTAAGTGACCGTATTGGGCGGAAAAAACCGCTGTATTTTGGCCTAAGTCTCTACATTATTGCCAGTTTACTGTGTGTGTTTGCAAACAGTGAGTGGAGTCTCATTGCCGCTCGGGTTTTGCAAGCCTTAGGCGGTTGTGTGGGCGTGGTGATTGCCCGTGCTGCGATTCGTGACCGTTTAGATATGCAAGCCTCAGCCCAAGCATTTGCCAGTATGATGATCGTGACCACCATCGCGCCGATTATTGCACCGAGTTTAGGCGCGCTGGTACTGAGTTTCAGTAGTTGGCATAGTATTTTCGCCTTTTTGATGGTCGTTGGTTTGGGAAGCCTGTGCTGCGTACACTTTTTCTTTGAAGAAACTTTAGATCCGAAGCGCCGTTTAAAGCTTAACTTTAATCAAGTTTTAAACCTTTACGGAGCGATTCTGCAAGATTCGAGCTTTAGACGCCCGATGTTTGTTGGATGTTTTGCCGGGGCTGTACTCTTTTGCTATATCAGTGCTTCTGCTGCCATTCTGATGGATGGTTATGGCTTAAATCAGCAAGTTTTTGCCTATGCCTTTGGTGCCAATGCAGTTGGGATTATGCTGTTCTCGACCTTAAATAAACGTCTGGCACAAAAGTTAAGTGTTTTTCAGCGCTTAAAATTAGGCAGTTTTTTGCAGTTAGCTGGTGTGGGGCTGCTGTTGGTAGCGGGTAGCGGGTAGCATGACGCATGCGCCCTTATATATCGTATGTGCAGGGATGTTTCTCGCTGTCGCAGCAATCGGTTTTACAGGGCCAAATGCCATGGCGATTGCAATGTCTGAGCAGGGTGCACGGGCAGGAACGGCCAGTGCGATTATGGGCAGTATGCAATTTGGTTGTGGTCTACTTTGTGGTGTGATTCTTAATTTTCTACTCTGGTCGGCACTTTTGAATATGGCCATTGTGATGGCTATTTTTGTGGCTTTGGCTTTGTATTATGTGTTTAAGCTTGAGCACGAAAAAGCCTATAAATTGAAGTCGTGACTATATAAAAAAGAGACTCATTTTAGTGTCTTTTTTTATTTAAATGAATGCTTTAAATCTCACTCATTGTTTAAGAATACTGCAAAATCTTCAACTGGCACGCGTGGTGTTATAAAGCGATTGACGATCTGCTCAGGATCCGCATAACCCATCGTCATGCCGCAGACCAATTCTTCAAATTGTGCAGCATCAAGTATATTCAACACGAGAGCATGAAGATGATTTCATGCGGCTTGTGGGCAAGTCACTGAGTCTCGTGCTTTGGCTGTAATCATGACATTTTGCATCATCATGGCAATATCCATTTTCGTGCTGATGCCCATGGCTGGATTGACTGTGAAGAATAGTTCGGCAGGTGCATCAAAAAATGATCATTCCGCAGTTGCTGCTGTGCCATTTTCGATTTTAACCTTTTTGAATATTGAGCAAACCATACACCCTCAATAAAAGCCGAAATCCATTTTTCAGGATGGTGTGTAAAATTTTCTTGTTATTCGATATTTTTACAGGATGTTCAGACAGTCTAAATAGAGTATGACAGACCCGCTCAAGTATTTCGTTGGGCTTTTTCCCTGCGATCACATGTACTTTTTCTGTGGGTGTGTATTGGTGCCTGAGGGCGTTCAATGAACCATGCTCAATAATCGTCTGAATAGTTAGACTTTTTTGGTGCAAAGACGTAATTTTGACCCATCACTGAGCATAGGTGGTTATCGATTAGACTAAGACTTTAGTTATAAGAAAAAAGTATAGATATCAAATAAAACTCAGTCTATATTTAAGAAAATATGAAGAATTGTTACTTAATTATTGCAAAAGTCTGTCTAAATTGTAATTTGATGCTTCAAAGCCAATCGCGAATAACATCAATTATCGTTCAAAATTACGTGCATTAGACTTTAGTGGCAAGAGTAATAAAAGGTCATATCTTAAAACATCGAAATGTGCGATTTTTCATCTTTATAAGATTACTTTGCATATGAAAAGACCAAAACGGAGTGGTCTTTTGTGCAAAAAATTTTACTGAAATGGAATTTTTGATTCACTATTAACAATGTAATAAAGGAAGTTTGTGTATGCGTTTAGCCCTCAATAAAAAGCCATTTATCGCTCAAAGCCTAGCACTTAGTGTGGCTGCTCTGATGATGACAACAACTCATGCTGCAACCAAAGAACAACAAGAACTCGCTCAGTTACGTGCCGAAGTTGCAGAGCTAAAAGCATTGATGCAACAGCAGCAACAAGTTCAACAACAACAAGCCGTTCAGATTCAACAAGTCAAAGCACAGCCAGCTCCTGTAAAAGCTGAATCTCCACTGTCTTCGTTCAAATCTAAGTCTGGCGCAGACATTAATCTGTATGGTTTTGTTCGTGGCGATGCAAACTACATTATTGAAGGTCAAGATGACGACTTTAACAAAGTTGCAAGTTCAGATGGTAAAACTAAAGACAAACTTCGTGCAACAGCAAAAACTACACGTTTAGGTTTAGATTTCAATACTAATGTTGGTGGCGATAACAAACTGGGTGGTAAAGTAGAAGTTGATTTTGCGGGCTCGACTACAGATAGCAATGGTGCTTTACGTATTCGTCATGCGTATTTAACTTATAACAACTGGTTATTTGGTCAAACCACATCCAACTTCCTGTCTAACCATGCACCAGAAATGATTGACTTCGCCACCAACGTGGGTGGCGGTACAGCAGCACGTATTCCACAAGTCCGTTATGGCTTTAATTTAGCGCCTGCAACGAAACTATTTATTTCTGCTGAAGAAGGTGATAGTAGCGGCAAAAACATTAAATACAGCGTACCGAACCTAACAGCGAAATTGACGCAAGGTTTTGCTGATGGCAAAGGCTCTGTATCTGCTCGTGCTTTAGTTGAAAACTATAAATCAGCTGATGACTCTGATACAGCTTGGGGCTTAGCTGCTGGTGTAAACTATCAAGTAATGGACCCACTAAAACTAAGTGCTGATGTGTCTTATGTACAGGGCAATAGCAACTATTTATACGGAAGCAATACAGCATTTTATGTAAATCCAGTAAATGGCAATATCGAGCAAAATGAAGCGTTTGGTGTACAAGTCGGTGGTACGTATAAATTCAACGAAAAATTACGTTCGACTTTAGCGTATGGCGCACTCTTTGCGGATGATGGTACTGATTACGCGCGTATAAATGATGCTGCAAATGAAGAAGTTTACCAAGCATGGATTAACTTCATCTATTCACCAGTTAAGCCATTGGACTTAGGTGTTGAATATATCAATGGTAAACGTGATACCTTTGCTGGCGATAGCTACAAAGACAACCGTGTTGGCTTAATGGCGAAATACAGCTTCTAATCATGTGATGATATAGATGTAGTTTAAAAAACAGGAGCTTTAGGCTCCTGTTTTGTTTGAGTAGGGAAATTTATACAGACTAAATACATTCTGAATATAGACTTAAGTATTAGGGTAGAATAAGAATAAGTGAAATAGTTTGAAATTATTGTAAAAAATAAAGATTATCTATAAAAAATCTGCATAATGTCCGTCTTTCGCCCATATTGTGCTTTTATTGCTTGTTTTTAAAGCAATATGGGGCGGTTTTTGTGACTCCGTTCAAAAAACCGTATCTGTGTCCAAACATTATTGGGCATTACGTTATTTCAGTTTACTCATCGTGTAGAACTGAACATGTTATGCATCAGATCGCTTAGTTTGTTACCAATTTACCCATTGCCTGAATTTCCATACGCAAGACTGAGTTTGTCTCAGATTTACGAAATATCTCTTGAAGTATCAATGGATTCGGTGGCTTATTAGCCAGATAACAAAATCTAAGCATCCGCTTTATGGACAATTGTCATGGAATTTACTTTTAACGCTTTTTATACCTTGATTGCTGCTGTCATCGTTTTGTTACTTGGCCGCTTCTTGGTAAATAAAATTGGTTTCTTGAAACGCTACAACATTCCTGAGCCTGTCGCAGGTGGTTTAGTTGCAGCGATTATCTCCTTGGTTGTGCATAGTCTTTGGGGCTATAGCATTACGACCAGTAGCGAATTGCAAACAAGTTTTATGCTGATTTTCTTCGCCTCAATTGGTTTAAGTGCAAACTTTGCCAAATTGCGTGAGGGCGGGATCGGTCTGGTTATTTTCTTGATGGCTGTCGCTTCATTTATTGTGGTGCAAAACTTTGTCGGCATTAGCCTTGCAACTTTATTGGGTATTGACCCACTTATTGGTTTGATTGCAGGTTCAATTACCTTAACTGGTGGTCATGGTACTGCGGGTGCTTGGGGTGAAATTCTAGAAGTTAAACATGGTATCCAAGGTGCATTAGCTTTGGGTATGGCGAGTGCGACATTTGGTTTGATTATCGGTGGTTTGATTGGTGGTCCTTTAGCGAAGTTACTCATTAACCGCTATCAATTGGCGACGCCACGTACCAATGAACAAATTGAAAAGAGTGATAACACGCCACTGACTGATATTAATTCAACAGAATATGTACCGTTTGAATATCCACATCGTGTGCGTTTAATCACTGCGGATAATGCGATTACGACATTAGGTTTGTTTGCAGGCTGTTTGGCTTTTGCTGACTTTATGACCGGCCATATGAAAGGCACAATGCTTGAGTTACCGACTTTTGTTTGGGCGCTTGCAGGTGGTGTGATTTTACGTAATGTGTTGGAAGGTATTTTCAAAGTTCAAATCTTTGACCGTGCGATTGATGTATTTGGTAATGCATCACTGTCGTTGTACCTTGCGATGGCTTTGCTTTCATTGAAATTATGGCAATTGGCTGACCTTGCTGGTCCGCTTGTGGTGATTTTAGGTGCACAAATGATTACGATGGGCTTGTATGCTGCATTTGTGACATTCCGTGTGATGGGTAAAAACTACGATGCTGCGGTGTTATCTGCGGGTCACTGTGGATTTGGTATGGGTGCAACCCCGACTGCGGTTGCAAACATGCAGGCGATTACCAACATGTATGGTCCTTCGCACAAGGCATTCTTGATTGTGCCTTTATGCGGCGCATTCTTTGTAGACTTGATTAACGTGGCTGTCATTCAGTCTATTTTGCAATATTTTAACTAATTGGAAATGCAATTTGCCCTAGGAAACTAGGGCTTTTTTGCTTTCAGGTCTCTCACAATAATTAGGATATCGAGATGAATGATCAATTAAATGAAACATTACTCGGGTGGGTGAATACACTGAATGGACCTCTGTGGGACTTTTTGGTGATTTTCCTTGTTGCGGTCGGTTTGTTTTACACGCTAATTACGGGTGCAGTACAGGTTCGCTTATTTTTGCACAGCATCAAGGTCATGAAATCAAGCCGTAAGGAATGTGATGATGATCATGGCATTACACCTTTTCAGGCTTTTGTCACTGGGCTTGCTAGTCGTGTAGGTGTAGGTAATGTTGCGGGCGTTGCGATCGCAATTGCGATTGGTGGACCGGGTGCAGTATTTTGGATGTGGGTCACTGCATTTTTGGGTATGAGTTCGGCTTTTGTTGAGTCATCTCTTGCACAGTTGTTCAAGGTGCGCGACCAAGAAAATAAACAGTTCCGTGGTGGACCTGCCTACTATATTACCCAAGGCCTGAAACAAAAATGGTTGGGTGTAGTCTTTGCTGTTGCGCTTATTTCAACCTATGGTTTTGTGTTTAACGCAGTACAAGCCAATGCAATTACAGGTGCAACAGCACATGCATGGGGATGGGATAAAGCCAATCTAGCATTTGAACTCGGTGGCATTCATATTGTGGTGTCTTGGGTTGGACTAGGTCTAGTCTTGCTGACCGCAATGATTATCTTTGGTGGGATCAAACGTATTGCCAAAGTGGCAGAAAGTTTTGTGCCATTGATGGCCTTGTTGTATTTGGCTGTTGCTTTATATATCGCCGTAATTAATTACGCTATTTTACCTGATATCTTCCAGCTCATTTTCTCTAAAGCTTTTGAGTTTGAAGCTGCTGCTGGTGGTTTCTTCGGTGCGATGGTTTCTATGGCAATGATGATGGGGATTAAACGTGGTTTATTCTCTAATGAAGCAGGTATGGGTTCAGCACCGAATGCGGCAGCTGCATCGGATGTAAAGCACCCTGTAAACCAAGGTTTGGTACAAATGCTCGGTGTATTTGTGGATACCTTCGTGGTGTGTTCATGTACAGCGATTATTATTTTGGCCTCAGGACTTTATCATGATGCGGGCTTTGAAGGCGTAGCGCTCACCCAAATGGCTTTAGAGAGCCAAATTGGTTCTTGGGGTGATGACTTCCTTGCAACGATTTTATTCATGTTTGCCTTTTCATCGGTCATTGGTAACTATGCCTATGCTGAAGGGAATGTGCAATTTATCAATAACAATGCCAAGGTGATGTTTGTCTTCCGTATCTTTGTTTTGATTATGGTATATCTCGGCTCAGTGATGAGTGTGCCTCTCATTTGGAACACTGCCGATTTGTTCATGGGTATCATGGCCACCATTAACTTGTTTGCTATTTTGCTGTTAACACCATTCTTATTGATGCTGTTAAAAGACTATTTGGCACAGCTGAAACAAGGTGTGAAAGAGCCAGTGTTTAAATTGGATAACCATCCTAAATTTAAAGACAAAGTGAAATCAGACATTTGGTAATCACTTAGTACATAAAAAAGCCTCTATATTGATAGGGGCTTTTTTATGGCTATTTAACCGCTAAAGTAAAAGAACAGCTGATAGAGTGCAAAACTTAAAATCAGGCTTAGCCAAATCGGGAGTTTGGTTCGAAGCAGTAAAATAACAGCGATCACAAAAACTAAGTCAGTCCAATGCTTGAAATAACTTTGTCCCATTTGTATCACTAAACACAGCAGTAAACTTACCACTGCAGCATTAATCCCAATCACGGCTTTTCGTATCGCAGCTTGCTGCATAAGCCAAGACCAATAGGGCAAGGTGGCAAATATTAAAAAGAATGAGGGCAGAAAGATTGCTAAAGTGGCTAGAACCACATTCAGCCAAACAAATGGCGTTAAAGGCAGTAAAGCACCTAAGTAACTGGCGAAACTAAATAAGGGGCCGGGCATGAGTTGAGCCAGCGCATAACCTAAGTCAAATTGTTCGGCAGATAAAATATGGCTGACGACGAAGTCCTGATGTAAAAGTGGCAAAATAATATGCCCGCCACCAAAAACCAAAGATGCTGCTTGGTAAAAACTAAACAGGCTCTGTGAGAAGAGTGAAGAAGATGAATGCCACAATATAAAAACTACAAAAGGCAAAACAAAGGCAATCAGCCAAAGATAAGCCTGCTTTGCATGGACTTTTGCTTTTAAGCCGCTGTCTTGGAGCTTTGATGTCGAATCTGATGCGAAATAAATACCGACCAGAGCAGCAACTAAGATGACGATAACTTGGCTGAATGACCATGGTGAAAAGTAAAGAAACAAGCTGCTAAGTAACATTAGTATATATTGCCAAACGCTTTGGCAGAAACTTGTCAACATTTGCCAAAAGGCCCAGATCACCACAGCAAGAACGATCAACTGAATGCTATGTAGTGCCATCGCACTGAGTTGATTGAAATACTGCTGACCCAGTACCGCGAAACATGCCATGAGGAGCATAGACGGCAAAGTAAAACCGAGCCAAGCCGCGCACGCACCGCGGTAGCCTTGCAGTTGATAACCAATGGCAATACCCACTTGGCTGCTGGTCGGTCCTGGGAGCAATTGTGCGAGAGCAACCAACTGGGCATATTCAGCATCACTCAACCACCGAAGTTGTTGTACAAAATGTCGGTGAAAAAACACCAAATGAGCAGCAGGCCCACCAAAAGACAAGCAGCCCAATTTTAAAAAATGCAGAAAGATGCGAATGAGCTGCTGAGTGTGCATGTTGAATTATGCTGAAAAATTGAAACAGATTATAATAGAGAAATATGACGCTTTTACGAAAAACAACAGTACTTGGACTGCTGATTTTCATACACTATGCTGCTGGAAAACTTCGCGCTATCTCAACCTCGGTGAATCATGTTAAACATTAAACTTAGCCTTATGTCGTTTACATTGCTCGCTTTAGCAGGCTGTCAAAGCATGCCCAAAGTGGCTCAAGAAACGCCAAATCAGGCTTTTTCAGCCGAAACTGAGTCAGGTGAAGCCCAAGAGCGACTCAACCAGATCAATTTTAAACAGCTCAAAAAAGAACAGAACCGTCCAATTATTGCCTTGGTGTTGGGGAGTGGTGGTGCACGTGGTTATGCACATATTGGCGCAATTCAAGTTTTAGAGCAGTCGGGGATTCGTCCCGACTTTATCGTGGGAACCAGTGCCGGCAGTATCGTCGGATCGCTGTATGCAAGCGGTAAAAATGCCAATCAAATTCGTGATATTGCGCTGAATATGAAAGCCAGTGATGTGCGCGATATTCGTTTGGACATGAAAGGTTTCTTTGATGGTCAAAAAGTTGAAGACTATGTCAATGAACAAGTGAGCGATATGCCACTTCAAAGCTTACCTATCCCGATGTATGTAGTGGCGACGCAATTAAAAGAAGGTAAAAAAGTTGTCTTTAACTATGGCAATACTGGGCAAGCGGTTCGGGCATCGGTATCGATCCCGAGTATGTTCATTCCAACCAAGATTGGTACTGATGAATATGTAGATGGTGGTTTAGTCAGCCCAGTACCTGTTGATGTCGCACGTAAGTTAGGGGCAGATATTATTATCGCGGTCGATATTCTGGCGCAGCCGATGTATACCGAAACCTCAAATGTCTGGGGACTGTTCAACCAAAATATCAATATCATGCAAAAGAACCTTGCACAAATTGAGCTGAAAAATGCTGATATTGTGATTCAGCCAGACTTGCGCGAGAAAGTACATATTTTTGATGTCAGCGGCCGTGAGTCGACCATGCAAGCTGGGGTCGATGCAACTGTTGCGCAGTTAGAACAGATTCAAAAAGTTTTTGCGCAGAAAAATTATAAGCAAAAATTGAATATTCAAAGTATCCAAGCACGAACGCATTGATCACGCGTGATTTCAAAATAAAAGCCTGAATGGACTGGACTAGCATGTATTTCTATGACTCAAAATACAGTCAATCAGGCTCAAAGCCATTTATAGGCTGTGAAAATATCACAGCGACAATGTTTTGAATAAATTAAAATTTAAAGAAGGCCTATAGATTCAAAAACTTAGTCTTCTTTATATATATTTTTTTGAATGATACTTAAATCACTATAAATAATAATGATGGTTTTGTTACCAAATTTAGCGTTCAAAACCGATATAATAAATGTCACATATCCTATTATCTTACCAATTAGAGAACGCGATGTCCCCATTAGATCAAATTGCTGCGGCTGCGGATGACCAGTCTGAACTCACTATGTCGGTCTTAATGACACCTGATATGGCGAATTTTTCAGGAAATGTGCATGGTGGCACCATTTTGAAACTGTTAGACCAAGTGGCATATGCGTGTGCAAGTCGTTTTTCAGGAAGTTATGTGGTGACCTTATCGGTTGATAAAGTTAATTTTAAAGAGCCGATTCATGTGGGCGAGTTAGTGACTTTCTTGGCAAGCGTGAACCATGTCGGTCGTACTTCGATGGAAATTGGTATTCGTGTTGAAGCACAAAATATTCAAAAGCGTACAGTACGCCATACCAATAGTTGTTACTTCACCATGGTCGCGGTAGATGAAAATGGTAAGCCAAAACAAATTCCTGCGTTGAATTTGGACAATGACTGGAAGCGCTGTCGTTTTGAAGCAGCAGAACAACGTAAGGTCGCGCGTTTACAAGAGAACCATCATCCTTCGTGCAGTATTTATAAAAAAGCATCACATAGTTAAGTTTTAAAAAAACGATCTCCTGTATAGGGGATCTTTTTTTATGTCTGACGTTGATGTTTTGAATAGAAGCTCATATGGGAAAACTACGCAAATTTGGCTTTTTGCACCTGTTGATCTCAAACTTCTAAAGTCTATGCGCATAAATAAAAAGAAACCAAGATAGGATATATCTTGGTTTCAAGTGACGCTAAAAAGTTGTTGCGATCCAGCAGGAGAGTAAAGCCACTGGATCTCTCAATATTTCAATTATTTAGCAGCTTTTTCTTGATTCGGTTGTTCTGCTGATGCTTCCGAAGCAGGTGCATTTGCACTTAAGTCTGTAGTTTCAGCTGTTTCTTGGGTTGATACTACAACTTTGTCTTCTTGAGCTGGTGCTTGTTGAGGTGCAGCAAAAGTTGCAAAGCTCGCAGCTGTTAAAGATGTTGCAATAATTAAGTGAGAAAGTTTCATGGTTTTGGCATCCTTATATTTTATAGATAAAAATAGTTCAGACTGATCATCACATCAATTTGAACTGAGCTTCATGCTATCGCCTGAATATCTGCGGTTCAATCGAAGCAACAATGTGAAAAGTGCACATTACCTAAAACTACAGATGATGAAAAAATAGTAAGCTTTAAGTAACAAGTAGAAGTTTTTTGTGAATAGATTGAGAGGAAATGAAGAATTAATGATCAATATGGATGTTTGAAAACTCACATAAACTGTACAAAGCATGCGAATTAAGTGCGAAACCCTAATTTCAGTACTGAGTAAAATGTAAGGAAGTTTGTCTAATACAGGTATCGATGAATGAAATGTCAGCCAATTGAATGCTGAGTGTTCGACGCCATGGATTTGAGATGAGAAAATTGGTGATTTAAATTAAGATGATGGCTTATTTTATTGTGCTGTTTTTATCATATTCCATGCTAGGTATAAAATTTTGAAACTGATGTCGATGCCGCAGGCGGTTCCTACGCATATTATTTCGGGCTTTCTTGGTGCAGGTAAAACCACTTTGCTCATGCATTTGTTAGGTCAGAAACCTGAACATGAAGTTTGGGCGGTACTGATGAATGAGTTTGGGCAAATTGGCGTAGATCAACAGCTCATGCCACAAACGGAAGGCTATGCGGTGAAAGAATTACTCGGTGGTTGTTTATGTTGTAGCAGCCAACTACCGATGCAAATTGCACTGTCTCGTTTGCTCTCAGAACAAAAGCCTGATCGGTTGTTTATTGAACCCACAGGCTTGGGACATCCAGCACAGTTACTGGAGCAACTGACCGAGCCACATTGGCACTCGACCCTGCACATGCGTGCGCCGATCACCGTGCTGGATGGTTCGCGTTTACATGATCATGCATGGACAGCACAAAATCTGTATCAGGATCAATTAAAAGCGGCGCAGATTGTGGTGGTTTCGCATCAAGCTCAAATGCAAAAAACAGATCAAGATGCTCTTGAAAAACTGCAAACCGAATATCAGCCTTATGCTCAGCAGTGGCTGATGGCAGAGCAGGGCAAGATTGAGCTTACGCAAATCGATTTTGAGTACATCGGAACAAAACGATTCAAGCAGCCTTTACTGAACGTTCAGCAACAGTTGAAAGCGACTCAACAAGATTTTCCCGAGATTAAACAGTTGCCGTATCACTATGTAGAAACGGCGCAAGGTTATAGTGTTGCAGGTTGGAAAATGCCGAAGCGTTGGGTTTTTGACTTTTACGATTTACTCGATTTGCTTTGCGAACAGCAAGATTGGCGACGGATTAAAGGAATTTTCCATACCAATCAGGGGTGGAAGGCATTTAATTTCAATCCTGAACAATTTAACTATCAAGATGTCGAGGAAGGAATTGATAACCGAGTTGAATTGATTGTTCAAAATGAAAGAGATTGGATGGATTTTGAAAGCGCACTTTTTGAATGTCGCATAGAGCAATGACTTAAATTGTTTTAAGCAAAAAAAGCCGAAATCTTATATGCTAGTCGGCAAATTTGAGGATGGTATGTATGGCGCTTAAAGCTACAATTTATAAGGCAGATTTGAATATTGCCAATATGGATGTTCACCAATATGGGGACTATCAACTGACTTTGGCATTGCATCCTTCAGAAACTATTGAGCGTTTGATGGTGCGTTTGTTGGCATTTGCACGTTTTGCGGATGAAGCTTTAGAGTTTACCAAAGATTTATTTGAAACCAATGAACCTGCGCTGTGGGAAAAAGACCTCACGGGTCAGTTGGTGAAATGGATTGAAGTGGGCAGCCCAGACGAAGATAAAGTGAAAAAAGCCAGTGCACGTTGTAAGCAAGTGGCGATTGTCACTTATGGCACAGCGGTCGATGAATGGTATAAGCGCAACAGTAAGTTGAAAACATTGAACAATGTTGAAATTTGGCAGTTGTCGACTGCAAGTACTGAAGCGGTTCAAGCCCTGTGTGAGCGTACCATGCAACTTCAGTTGAATGTGATGGATGGTGAGTGGACCTTAATTGGTGACCATGCTCAAGCCATTATTGAGTGGACGCAATTGCAATAAGCATGCAGTTTAACTAGATTTATTGATTGAATAGGTTGGGAGCGAAAACATGAGCGCAGAATTAGAAATTATTGATTTGGTTGTCGGTGAAGGCAAAGAAGCAGTCAAAGGTGCTTTAATCACTACGCATTATACGGGCTGGTTAGAAGATGGAACCAAATTTGACTCATCTTTAGACCGCGGGAACTACTTTGAAACTGTGATTGGGACAGGCCGTGTCATTAAAGGTTGGGACCAAGGGATTATGGGCATGAAAGTGGGTGGTAAACGTAAACTCATCGTGCCATCACATTTGGCTTATGGTGAGCGTAAAATGGGCAATATTATTCCTGCCAATTCAAATTTGATTTTTGAAATTGAATTATATGATGTAAAAACACGTGATTAATCAAAATTAGTGATAATGAATCAATTACAAGGATGTATTTGATTCATTTGTAAAAACACTTGGTTTTTAAGAAAAACATTTGTAGATTAATTATTAGGCAGAGCGTATTTAAGGGAAGAGTCGCTTTTGTATAGCTCATTGAGCAAACAGCCGTTGATTTGGTTTATTCTCAGCTGTCTGCTAGTTTTAAGTTTGATACCTTCGACGTGGGCACAATATGAAGCTGAGCCCACGCAGTATTATTTGCATCAAAAAAATGTCAATGATCTTCAGTTTGGTGAAAAAACCACTGGTTATTTAAAAGGGACGTGGTTGTATTATGACCATGAACTGATTACTCGGCCCAATCCCAAATTAGTTTCAAAAGCAACGGAGTTGCCAATTTCGTTTAAGGAACTTACTGGCAGTAATATTGGTTACGGCACCTTTATTGCACATTTTAAAATTCCAGAGGAATTCATTGGCCGAAGATTAGCCATTCACATTCCCAACCAATCTGGAGCTTATCGGGTTTATCTCAATGGAGACTTTTTAGTCCGTTTGGGAGATGTTGCCGATAATGCAGAAGCACAACAAACAGAAAATGCACCGCGGATTGCTTATTTTGTTCCCGATCGTCCTTATTTCACCCTGAGCATACAAGCCTCAAACTTTAATAAGTTAGGTGGTGGACTTGAAAGCCCCATGCATATTGGCATTGCTAAAACGATTAATCGACATTATCAGCAACTGATGATGAGTATCGCCATGATCTGTGGCGCGGTATTTGGTGTGGGTTTGTTCACCACTATGTTTTCTATTTTCCGTGGTTCGGATGAGCGAAATAGTAGAGGTATTTTTGTCTTTGGTATTTTTATTTTATTTCTTGCCTTACACAATCTTTTTACCGCGCCTTATGCCTACACGACCTTCTTAGATATCAACTGGTTGTGGGGAATCCGCTTAGAATATTTATTTATCTATTTGGCGGTTATGTTCTTTTTGAGCTATATGTATTTGCTCAATCAGCACTATTTACAGCATTGGATTTATACCGTCTCCATGTTGGTTTTGACCTTGAATATCGTCATTACCTTGTTATCCGAGCAAGTTGTTTTTGAGCAGCTGGCTTTTTATAGTGCATTTTTCAGTATTGTTATTTTGCTTAATTTTGCCTATGGTTTTTACCTTACTTTAAAGACCAAACAAAAATATTCGAAAATCAATTTATACGCCGTGGTATTGCTGTGTATATCGGTCATTCATGACTTTTTACTAACGCTACATGTGATTGATTCTATTCATCTATCTTTTATCTCTACCAGTCTGTATGCACTTTTGGTGATGTTCCGACAATCACGTAACTATGCTTATCAGACTTACCATACCGAACGTTTAAATAATAATTTAATTGAATTGAATGATTCTTTAGAGCAAAAAGTGCAACAGCGCACCTCTCAATTACATGACTTAAATGAAAAACTCGAATATCAAATTCAAATTGATGCCTTAACAGGCGCCTATAATCGGCGTGCATTGAATCAGGAAATTCAGCAGCGCTTTATTGAAACACAACAAAATAGTCATGCAACTTTGGTTTTTGCCATGATGGATGTCGATTATTTCAAAAATTATAATGATTACTATGGGCACTTAAAGGGCGACGAAGTTCTGCAAAATTTAGTGAAAGTGATTGGTGCGGTACTGCCACATAATGCCTACTTAGCACGCTATGGTGGGGAAGAGTTTGCCATTGTTTTATATAATGTCCCAATTGCGATTATTAGTCAGATTATGCAAACCGTTTTAGATGCGGTGCGTAGTGCGCGCTTTGAGCATCATAACCGCCTAGATGGCAAAGATTATGTGACTTTGAGTATGGGAGTGTCGTGGATGGATCATGAAACGAGTTATGCCAATATTCACGACCTTATGAAGGCGGCCGATTTAAAACTGTATCAAGCCAAAGAAGCGGGGCGTGATCAGATGAAAATGCCCAATGAATCAGATGAAAATGAGTGAATTTAGTTAAGTCATGCTTCGGTCAATCACCCTTAGCATAAGAGTTTAATCATAGGCACCATTTTGGGATTTGGGATGTCTTGGGCATGGATTTGAAAGCCATGTTTTTGATAAAAAGAGCATGCTGTTTGGGTGCTTTCTAAACTAATTTGGTGAATTTTTTTACGTTTAAGATGTTCAATAACAGTTTCTAATAAAGCTTTTCCAATGCCGCGCTGTTGTTCAGCGGATGAAATATAATTGAGTAAAATACGCCCTTGGTCACTGACCATAATAAAACCCACTACGTGCTGATTGAGTACATAGACCCAGCTGTCGTTATAGTGCATCCACATAATCAGGTTGGATTGGGTTTTATTTTCTAGCCAAATTTGAATCGTACTTTCATGGCGATGGTGGTCTTTGATACATGATCGAATACTGTCGTGCACGACATCTAAAATTTCAGAAATGTCCTGAATTTGGGCTGCCCGTATCATCTTTTCTTCTTAGAGCTATAGAAACAGCTATTTCATGCTAGCGACTGTATTTATTAAATTGAATTACTGTTAGTACGGATGTAACTTTGTTGTTCAATCGCACTAAGTTAATTATTTTTTATAGTGATTTTGTGAGTGGAAAATCACATATCGTGATGCCTTTCACGTTTGTGCGAATATGTGTTGAATCACTTGAATTGGTCTGAGAATCAACACCCAATTACAAGTCATCGAATTGAGCATTTGAGTTCATACGTACTCTGTTTAATTAATTTGGTGTTTATTTGAGCGGTAATGCTGTATTTTAAAAGGGAATATTTTTTACGAGAGCAGAGCATGGCGACATTTTTATTAATGATTTGCATAGTCATTGCTTTGGTTGCGACATCTATTATTGTAATCAAAATTCAAAAAAAGCAACGTTTTTTGAATCGACAAAAAAAAGTGGTTGAATCGGAAGCAGCATCTTCTCAAATGACAACGCATACCAATAGAGCACCTCAGGTTGAGCGTGTTATTGAAGTTGATGCTTATGAACAAGAGCTGTTCGATGACGTGGCGACTCTATTTCTAGATCAAGCGATATTGCTCACGGTCGAAGAAGATGCAACGCTGATGCAAAGTACCTTATTGGTCAAAATGCCTGCGAAAACCCAGACGCAAATCCGCAAAATGGATTTAAATGAATGGTCTATTTTTTGGAGCTTCTATGATCAGTCGCTTGAATACTATGTAAGTCGTTATGGCATGTTTTATACGCATATCGACCGCAGTGGACGCGAGCATAAAAAAAGCCATCGTACTCGTGATTGATCTCCTCGCTTAAGCCTCCGCAGCTTCCATCACAGCCATGGATAACTGTTTAAGAATTCGTTCTGCAACATGAGTTAGATAGAAGTCATCCTGTTTTAAGCGTGTCATTAAAATTGCCCCCTCATAATCGGCAACACTGATTTTAGCCAGTGCCTCAGCTTGAGCAATAGGCATGACCTGCTGAAAGTAGTGGAACAACGCCAACTCCCAATCTTGGAAAATAGACTGAATTTTGAGATGAATTTGTTCAGATAAATGCGGGATTTCCAAAGACAGCATTCCAACTAGGCAGCCTTGAATACCAATACTAAAAAAGTTGACCGCTTGTTGGTGCGCGTGTTCAAAGCGAACGTAATACTCTAAGTGCGTATCACGCAAGATACTGAACAGTTTATGGTTTAAGTATTGCTGGCTGACTTGCAAAATATCTAAAACCAAAGCTTCTTTATTGGGATAATAATAATAAAATGCTGCTTTACTGAGCCCACAAGACTTTGCTAGTAAATCCATACTGGTGCCTGCATAACCATGGGTTTTAAAGGTTTGCATGCAATGCAACTGGATTTGTTCTTTACTCAGTTTTTGTGGGCGCATAGAGCTTTAACGTTCCGTAGTGGTTGGTGATGATAAATAGCCATTGAAAGTGTTCAGCATATCGTCCCAGATGGCTTCGGCCCCTTGGCGGAAATATCCCATGTGTCCAATTTCTTTTAAGCCATAGTCATTGGCTTCAATATTGAGATAATGCATGTTCGCATGCCGATAATGCTGCATAAATGCATGCCTTGAGTTGGGTAAAGCCCAGTCATCATCCAGTGCTGAAACAGCATAGATTGGAGTTTTGACCTGTGCATATTGTTCCAGTAAGTGTTGTTGCTCTGGATCTGCAAAAAAGTAGGTCGGATTTTTACACCATTTTCGCCACTGTGTGTAGACATCCACAGGTAAATCGGTGCCCATTTTCAGCAGGCTCCAAGGCAGATAGCCCTTTAGTGCAACCATCGGCGGGAAAATAAGATTCCACATGACATGTACTTTCATTTTCTCCCGAAACGGCATATAGCCATGCCAGCCCGCACCCGTGCCAAAGCAATACATCGCAGTGACTTGGTCATGGTTGTGGGTTAAACCGAGTGCTTGGCCTCCATAAGAGTGTCCAACCACAAAAATAGGTTTGCCATCTTTGAGGATAGAGTCAATGGCAGCCGACAAGTCTAGCTGTCCCCAGTCCAAATAGGACATGCCGAAACCTTTCAGTTGCTTCGGTGCAGAAAGTCCCACACCACGATAATCAAAAGTTAGGACTTGATAACCTAGAGCTACTGCATACTCGGCAAAGCGGCGATAGAACTGCTGTGGTACACCTGTTGCACTGGCAACAATGATGTTGGCTTTGATCGGCTCAGATGAGGAATAACGTGTGCCAACGAGTACATAACCATCGGTTGCTGAAAATTTTACAGTTTGTTTCTCAATTTGGGTCGAATCTAAATGGGCTGTGGCTTGCATTATCGTTTCTTCTTTTTTGTTAAATACTAAAGTCGGTTCCAGACTTTTGAGCTTTACTGTCCTTTAAACTGAGCAGGGCGGCGTTGTAGCATTGCCATGACACCTTCTTGGACATCTTGGGTTTTGAGTAGTGGGCTGAGGTGCTCTTGTAAATGTGCAAAGGCATAGTCTGCGCCGTGTTGTACTGCTTGTTGTGCAGAAGCCAGCGTGGCTTGAACGGCAAGTGGTGCAGCTTGTGCAATTGATTCTGCAAGGCTCAATGCTCGCTCTAATGCAGCATTTGGCGTGGATGCTTCTACGACCTCGGTAATTAAATTGAGGTCGAGAGCTACTTGTGCATTGAAGCTGTCACCTGTGAGTAGATAGCGCATAGCTTTGTTCCAACCCGCCGCTTGTACAAAGCGAACCGTTGCACCGCCAAAGGGTAAAATACCGCGCTGTACTTCCATTTGGGCAAATTGTGTATTGGCATCGGCAATAACCACATCGGCATTGAGCATCAGTTCAATTCCCGCGGTAAAGCAAAAGCCTTGGACTGCCACAACCACGGGTTTGGTACGAGGTCTGGAGCTGGTGCCCCAAGGGTTAATTTGTGTCGCGGGAAAGTCGAAAACGCCTGCAGTGAGTTTGGGTTGCAACTCAACCAAATCAAGCCCAGCAGTAAAGTGTTCTCCGTGCGCAAAAATTACAGCACAGCGCAGTGAAGGATCATCCTCATATTCGGTAAGGGCCAGTGATAAGTCATGAATCATATGACTATCGAAAGCATTGCGCTTGGCTGCGCGATCTAAACCAATTAAAAATAACGAACCGCGAACTTCGCGACTGACACGACCTTGTTGTTCTGACATTTTGATTATTCCTGCATCGTTTTATAAGTTTTTAAACGATTGTTAGAAAACTGTCAAAACTTATGCGTATTCATTCTGTGACTCGACAGTTTGATCCGATTCACCGAAAAAAACGACGTTTAGATTGAGCGGAATTGTCTTGCCTTTATTGAGTTTTTTTTCATAATAGCAGCACTTCTTTGAATACCAGTTGAACCATGTCTAGCCTTGAAATATTTGCAGTCATCATTAGCTTAGTCGGGGTGACGTTGACCATTAAGCGCAATATGTGGTGTTGGTGGTTTAACTTTGCTGCTTTCTTGTTATATGCCTATTTGTTTTATACCTATAAGCTATATGGCGAAACCATTTTGCAGTTTTTCTTTGTGGTGGTGAACTTTTACGGTTTTTATCACTGGCTCAAAGGTAAACAACAAGATCATGAGATTCGGATTGAACCGATTACAGCTCGGCAAGTGATTTTGCAAATGCTACTTGCCGCTGCGGCTGGTGCAGTATTTGGTTTGAGCTTAAAGTATTTGACCGATGCTGCTGTACCGCTATTGGATGCGCAGCTCGCAGCGTTTAGTCTGTTGGCGACCTATTGGACCAGTCGTAAACATATTGCGACATGGGTGCTGTGGGTATTTGTCGATATTGTTTATGTCGGTATGTTTATCTATAAAGATTTGTTCCTAACCGCGGCTTTATATGCAGGCTTTGTTGGCTTGGCGGCTTTTGGCTGGTGGCAATGGACTCAGGTACGTCATAAACAACAGCTAAAAAGTGTATAGGCTGGGTAGTGTTGATTGATTTTAAACACGCACAATTGGCTCAATTTGAGTCGGTCATTGAGCGGTTAAAGGGAAGTCCACAGCAATATTTGGACTTTGCTTCGGTTGCGGATTTTTATCAGGCCACTTGGCTGGATGACTTACCCAGTAGTGCAAGTTGGGCGGTCACAGGACTGGATGATGGGGCCGAGCATTTTGATATTCGCTTGGCCTGTTTTGAGCGCGTGGTTTTTATTCATATTGCAGATGATATTGTCATACAGAATGGCACACATTGAAATCTAGATCACGGTATAGTCGGTGCTGGAGCATCGTCTATATTTGACCTTTTTACAGGATGACGAGATCTAGTTTTTCAGTCCTAATCTGGGCATGGATGTTTACAAAAAACAAAAAATAAAGGATTTAATGTTATGGCACATCAGTTTGTAGTCAATGCCACCATCAAAGGTGTTTCGTTGGATGACTTCCGTCGACTCGCAGCCAATATCAGCTTACATGAAAATGTTTGTCGTCGTATTCCCGGTGAGAAGTTGGAAATTTTGGAGTCGAATAAAGTCGGCGATATTTATACCCTCAAGCGCGCGTATAATTTGGATGTCAATATTCCCGATATTGCGAAGAAATTTCTAAAAGATGCATTTCGTTTACAACGTACCGACGTCAGCAATTTAGTTGTGCTCAGTTCGGAAGTCCGTTTAGACCCCAACTTACCTTTAGAAGCTGTGTGCCAACGTAGTGTATCGGGTAATGATGAGCAGATTCACTTTCAACTGGAATGGACGGTAAAAGTGAAAGTGCCATTAATTGGCGGTATGTTAGAAAAACATGCTGAAGGCGAAATTCGTAAGTTTAGCCAAATCGAGTTGGATATTGTGGAAGATGAACTGCGTCAAAATTTGCATGCAGAAACCTTAAGCTAAAGGTTTTGACATCATGTTTTCAAAGTAGCTTGCATAAAAAGAAACCCTTCAATTGAAGGGTTTTATCATTTTAGTGTTTTGCCTCGAACTGAGTTCGATAAACCAAAGCTGTGAAGAAGCAAACCAAACAGACCAGCCAAATATAATACATCGCGCCAATGTTGCTATAGAGACTGAGCCATTGAACCAAAGGCAGTGTGATGCCTCCTGCAATGGCATAGGCGACATTGTAGGAAAACGAAATGCCCGAAAAGCGGATCGAAGCAGGGAACATCTTGACCATGCTATAGGACACAAGCCCAACCGTGCCTGAAAAGAATCCCAAAAGCATATACAGTGCAAACACCGTAGTTGGACTGACCGCACCTAAACTGTGATAGAAAATGGTTGCGATAGCGGCGACACCGAGCGAGCCAACAATCAGGACTTTGGCTGCACCAAAACGATCGGCTAAGGTCCCAGCGAGTATACATCCCAGCATTTGCATGATGATCGCAGCACTTTGCATTTGAAAAGCATCGCTACGTTCAAAGCCAAAGGCACCCGTCAGTAAGTTTGGCATGGCTAAAATCAGTACCACCACACAAGCAGTTAAGAACCAAGTCAAGAGCATACCAATCACCACGGCGGTTTTATGACGGGCTAAGACTTGTTTGACCGGCATTTCTTTAGAAAGCTCTTTACGTGCTTGCATGGCTTTGAATACTGGGGTCTCTTTCAAATAACTACGTAAATACAAGGCCACTAAGCCAAAAATACCGCCCACAATAAAGGGAATGCGCCATGCCCAATCATGTATAGCTGCTTCACTAAACTGAAGAGAAATGAACAGTGACATTAAAGCACCGAGTAAGATGCCGAGTGACAAACCTGCGGTAAGTAAGCCATTGGCAAAACCAATTTTTTCAGCAGGAACATGCTCAGAAACAAATGTCCATGCCGCTGGAATTTCTCCACCAATCGCGATGCCTTGTACCACCCGCATAAGGAGCAAAAGCAGCGGCGCAGCATAACCAATCGTTTCAAAGGTCGGCATGACCCCGATCATGAGGGTAGGTAAAGCCATGAGCAAAATAGATAAGCTAAATAGACGCTTGCGCCCGATGAGGTCGCCAAAGTGCGCCATGACTACACCGCCAAGTGGACGGAAGAAGTAACCTGCGGCAAAAATACCGTAAGTATTCAGCATGGCCCAAAATGGGCTGAGCCCTGCGGGAAAGAACAACTCAGAAATAATTTTGGCGTAAAAAACATAAATAACAAAGTCATAGAACTCAAGTGCACCACCGAGTGATGACAGCCCAAGGGTACGTTTGTCTTCTCTGGTCAAACGTGGTGTTGCATCCATGCGTATATTTCCAAAGCTAAATAAAGGTTTATATTTGATTTTAAAGAAGTCTTTTTTGAATGAATAATCAATCTTTCTTTACTGGAGCTGAACTAAAAATTATACATGAATCCACATAGTTGATCTGATGGTCAACGTAAATATATAACGCAGGCGAGATAAAAAGCTTATGATATAAAAAGAATAAATAGGTATAAAAATTAGGATTTGTGTATGAGTGTCATTTTACCTGTTGCACAACGTGGTGAAGATATTTTAAGACTCAAAGCTGCTCGCGTCGCAGATGCAGAATTTAATAGCGACTGGCTCATGCAGTTGGCTTCTGCCATGATTGCGACCATGTTAGAGCGGAGTGGTGTAGGCATTGCTGCACCACAAGTCTATATTTCAAAGCGGGTCATTATTGTGGCTTCACGGCCAAATTTACGCTATCCCGATGCGCCTGAAATGGACGCCGTGGTGATGGTCAATCCTGAAATTTTAGAGTTTTCGCAAGCAACGACCTTAGGTGAAGAAGGCTGTTTAAGCGTACCGAATGAGCGTGGTCAGGTACAGCGTGCGCAAAGCATTAAGGTGCTGTATCACACTTTGACTGGTGAGGTAATGGAAAGTACTTTTGAAGGTTTTCCTGCACGCATTGTGCAACATGAAATCGATCATCTAAATGGTATTTTATTTGTCGATCGCCTGAGTGCTTAGTCGCGAGTGTCATTTTATTCATCTTTATATTTAAACTGTTGCGGGGTCTGTCCCAAATGACGTTTAAACATGCTACTAAATGCACTCGGATTGCTATAACCAAGAGATCTTGCAATCTGCGCGACAGATTCACCACTGGCAATTTTACTTAAGGCATGGGCAATATGCATTTGCTGAACCCATGCGCGATAAGACAGCCCCGTTTCCTTTTGAAACATGCGCATCAAGGTTCTGGAACTGGTGCCAATTTCATCTGCCCATGTGCTTAAATCTTTTAACTGATCGGGCGTACTTAATAGTGCTTGGCAAATATTCATTAAGCGTTTGTCTTGTGGCCACGGAATTTGAATGGGCAACAGATTGGCTTTATGAATTTCATCAAAAATTAAAATCTGTAAAGATCGAGACAGTTCATCAGAGCTGATCAGTTCGGAGGGTGGAATGTGTTCAATCGCATTGAGCCGAATGAGCAGTTCATGCAATAACTTACTGACCCGAATAATAAAACAATGTTGCCCCAGCAGTGCAGCTGCATCGGCCTGAACCAATGCGGTATTGAGTTTAACTCGACTTAATGAAATCACACTGTGTTCAACATGGGTCGGAATCCATAGTGCGCACATCGGCGGCACGATCCAAACGTGGTTTGGGGTGAACACTTGAATCATCCCTGTCGAAGCATACAGAAACTGCGCCCGCGAATGGGTATGCGCAGGGGTAATTTCCCGATAGGTATGCTCAGAAGAGAGTCCAATCACCAATTCGGACATTTCGGTTTGAATCAGAGAATTTGGCATGTGTGGTTTAAAATTGTCAGTTATACAATGATTATTGGAAGATAGTCTTATGAATGACATTTTACAATCAATGCCTGATGAAAAATACATGGAGTTTGCGAGGTATGTCGTCTTCAATTCAAATGAAAGAGGGTATGGGTCAAGCTACAATCAATGAGCAACCGCAAGGTATGATTATAAAAGTGGTGGGAGCGGTGGCGGTTGCACATCTGCTCAACGACTTGATTCAAGCTGTTTTGCCAGCCATTTACCCGATGCTGAAAACCAATTTTTCCTTAAGCTTTGCGCAAGTCGGACTGATTTCATTGGTTTATCAAATTACGGCATCGCTACTGCAACCTTGGATTGGACTCTATACCGACAAACATCCGAAACCATATTTACTGCCACTGGGTATGGTAGTGACTTTTAGTGGCATTTTACTGTTGGCCTTTTCGCCGAATTTTATTGTACTGCTCATGGCTTCAGCATTGATTGGTGTGGGGTCTTCAACTTTTCACCCTGAAGCCTCACGTGTGGCGAGAATGGCTTCGGGTGGGCGCTTTGGCACAGCACAATCGACCTTTCAGGTCGGTGGCAATACAGGTACAGCCATTGGGCCTTTATTGGCAGCGCTGATCATTGTACCGTTTGGACAGCACGCCGTGGCATGGTTGATTGTATTTGCCTTACTGGCGATTTGGGTGCTGTTCGGTGTCAGCCGTTGGAGCATCAGCCACAGTAAAAAACAATTGGCTGCCAAAGCGCATCAAGTGCAAAGCAAACTGCATGGGCGTCAACTCGTCATCGCGCTGTCGACCATTTGCGTGTTGATGTTTGCCAAATTTACTTACATCGCCAGCATCAGTAACTATTTCACTTTTTATTTAATGCACAAGTTTCAGCTCAGTTTGCAAAGTGCGCAGTTGCATTTGTTTGCCTTTTTGGCAGCGGTGGCTCTGGGTACATTTGCAGGTGGGCCGATTGGAGACCGAATTGGACGTAAAGCAGTAATTTGGGTGTCCTTTGTCGGCATGGCGCCGTTTGCGTTGATGATGCCGCATGCCAATCTATTTTGGACGACTGTACTGTCGATTATCACAGGTTTAGTAATGTCCTCTGCCTTTGCCGCAATGGTGGTCTATGCTCAAGAAGCTGTTCCGGGACGGGTAGGGATGATTGCAGGTTTGATGTTTGGTTTAATGTTCGGTGTGAGTGGCATCGCCGCAGCAGGCTTAGGATATTTGGCTGATGTCAAAGGCATTGAATGGGTGTTTGGCGTGTGTTCGTTATTGCCTTTACTCGGTTTGGCGACCTTCTTTTTACCGAGGACTCAAACAAACTAATTGAATACTGCTGACCTATAGTTTTAATCGCGCTATCTTATCAAACGAAGATAGCGCGATTGCATTTCGGCAGGATGATTATCGTTATGTAAATGCATTGGGTATGTGTGTTTTGACTTTGGAGTTTTGAAGCGATGACTGATCTGAATGGTGTACTCAAATTTTCATTAGGCGTAGATCGACTTCCATTTGAAATGGATGGACAGCATATACAGCTAGATCAAGGTTTAAGCTATATACAGTCAAACAGTATGCGCCATGGGCTGTTGGATGAACTTGCGATTGAGTCGATGATTTATGTGATTGAGGAGCTGTTAGAATCCGTTCAGATGAAGTATGCCCAACCCAAGACTGCCATGACTTCAGATGGCTTATACCAAAGGGTCTTAGCGTTGTTTTTTCCAGATCAGCAGCAAATTGACCGTGTGCAACTTGAAAGTGCTTTCAATACCTTTGTTGAGCGCAGGGAGTACTATGTGTCTCAAGTGGCTGATGATGGTCTTTCTAGTTTGATTTACTTTATTGTACTACGAGAGATGATGCATCACTGGAATGTGGTGGAGATTCAATTAGAACAGCTTGATTTTGAATGATATTAAAAACGTAAAAAATAGGGAATGATAGATAACACTATACCAGTGCCACTCAGTAGGAAATTACTCTCAATAAAATAAGGGAAAACCATTAAAACTAAACCAGCGAGAAAGGGCACAGTCATTTTTTGCTTTTTGCCATACAGAAAGTAGCCTAAGCCAATTGAGCTAAAGATCACACCGAGGAAAAGTTGGGTTGTGTTCATGGGGATGTTTCGTGCATTGTTATTCTCTGGCAGATATTATGCCAAGGTTATTATAATAAGATATAAAAATTAAGAGTGCCGTGATGCAACCGTATAATAAAAACTTAAAACAGCCATCTCGTGATTTACGTAATAATATGACTGATGCTGAACAACTATTATGGCAGAGATTAAGACGTAAACAGATTTTAGGGCTACAGTTTTATAGACAGAAGCCAATTCTCAATTTTATCGTCCCGCAGCAAATTTAGTTATTGAATGTGATGCTGGGCAGCATTACACAGCTGAAGGTTTGGAAGCGGATTGTGTCAGGGACGAAGCTTTGGCTCAGTTGGAGCTGAGGTTTGATAATCGGCAGGTGATGGGGGGGGAAACGGTTTTTGATGTGATTCAAATGCAGTTAGAATCCCCCCCTTTTATTTGAAAGGGGGAGTTTCACGTGAATTTTATGATGGTATGTATTGATTTATTTTTAGCTAGGGGTTGATATATTTAGTATTTTAAGGTGATGGAAGCGATGATGATGGATCAAAATGAGACTCTAAGTCATTAAGTTTATCATAAAGAGGTTTGCCATTAGTCATTAGTAAAGCTGTCTCTATTACTTTTGTTTGAGAAAAAATTGATAAAAGTGTATCGAGTTCATTAATTGTGTCATCCAATTCAAAAGATAAATTACTTAGAGCTTTTTTATTGCGACGGAGAATAGCTATTAATTCTTGGACTTTTGAGCAAGTTGTAGAATGTGACTTGTTAGATAGTCCTTTTAGGCTAGCCTCTGTACATCCTGCGCCAAATTTTTTCATTTCAGCTACAGCATTTTTTAATGAGTCGTTAATTTCATTTTTTTTAACAATTTGAAAATACTCCTGGACTGTAGAGAAGTATTTTTTAGAGGTTAAAGTGAAATACACAGTTGCTGCCGTACAAACAACTGAAATTAAAGTAAGACCTGTATCTAATTCCATGCTT